>ERZ1370068.2520-contig-1665_pt1 | contig 47101 bp, 63 predicted proteins | sample MGYA00561227_ERZ1370068 | MGnify/ENA primary metagenome ERZ1370068 (study PRJEB38410, sample SAMEA6850437) | metagenome | study: Metagenomic assessment of the ecological functions of the soil: analysis of the soil microbiota associated with the... | reverse complement strand
ATACAACAGAGCTCAGACGTAGCTGAGGCGATCACGCGCTCAATGGCAATGCTGAGGGGATCCCGACCTGCCTGTGCTCGCGGTTAAATCCACCTCTAACGGCCGGTTCATGCCAGAAGCGGTCGTTCATCCAACGGCCGCAGAACCGCGTTTCGGCGCAAGCTCAGCTGCCTGCCGCAACGCTTCGATCAGACTGCGTTCGTCGGCAACGCCCTTGCCCGCGATATCGAAGGCCGTACCATGATCGACCGAAGTACGGATCACCGGCAAACCGACGGTGATGTTCACGCCGGCCTCCAGTCCCAGCACCTTGATCGGGCCATGACCCTGATCATGATACATCGCAACGACCATGTCGTAGTCGCCGCGGCCGGCCAGGAAAAACAGCGTGTCGGCAGGCAACGGGCCTCGCACATCCCAGCCTCGGCGTTGACAGGCCTCGATGGCGGGCGCGATTTTCGTTGCTTCCTCACCTCGGCCGAATAGCCCGTTTTCTCCGGCATGCGGGTTGATAGCGCAAACGCCGATCTTTGGATTGGTGAGGCCGGCGCGCACCAGCACCTCATGCCCGCGGGTGATGACCCTTTCGACGAGGCCGGGCTCGATCTTGTCGATGGCGTCCAGCAGGCCGATATGCGTGGTGACGTGGATGACACGAAGTTTCGATGACACGAGCATCATCGAGACCTCACGCGTGCCGGTCAGATACGCCAGCAGTTCGGTATGGCCCGGATATTTATGCCCGGCCGCGTGCAACGCTTCCTTGGAAAGCGGTGCGGTACAGATGGCCTGCGCGGATCCTGCCTGCACGACCTGGACGGCTCTTTCGATAAAGCGATAAGCTGCCTCTCCCGCTGCCGCAGACATCTCGCCGAACGGCAAGTCATCCGGCACGAGGTTCAAGTCCAGGCACTGCACGGTGCCCGAAGCAAAATTCGCATCGTCGGCTTCGCGCAGCGCATCGATTTCAAGCCGCTCGCCGACAATCTTGCCAGCCTTACGCAAGCGATTGGCGTCACCGATCACCAGCGCATTACAGATTGCGCGTGTTTCCGGCTTCGCTAACGCCTTCATAATCACTTCGGGCCCGATACCGGCGGGATCGCCCATCGTGATCGCAATCGTCGGACGGGTCATATAAAGCTTCCTCTGGTTCGAACGGCGCGAAGACGCTCATTGATGCGGATGAGGCTATCCTTATCTCCGAACGCACCCGCTTTGGTGGCTATCGGGACCGACAATGAGCCAAGAGTTAGTCCGAGCGGGACGCCCGGCTCGATCTCCTCAACGAGACGGATACCGTTGACGCCGAACCTCGACAAGAGCGCCGCTGCGGTTTCGCCGCCCGTGGCGGCAAATGCACCGATGACGGGTGCCGCGATTTCCAGAGTATCGGCCAGGCTCGTAACGAGCTCGGGGCCAAGCGACATGTCGGGAGACCCATTGTTCATGATCTCGACGAGGACATCGCCGCCTCCGGCGAGTCGCTCCTTGATGGTTGCAGCGATGGCTGCGCGCTCAGCATGATTCTCGCGCAATATTTCCGGCTCGATCGGGAAATAGGCCACGGTCCCGGTCGCGTTCAAACGAAGCGCGGCAGACCTCGAAGCCTCGGCGAGCGAGCCGACGACGGTCAATATACCGAATTTGCTGGCCGGAATGCGCAGTGGCTCAACGATCTCACCGGCGTCGAGGCAAGCCAGCGCATGCGCCAGACCTGCGCTGCCGATAAAGACGCTGGCAGGCGTGGCATGCAGGCCCGCCTCTGCGATCAGGTGCAGGTCGTCTTCAGTCTCCGCGTCGCAGACAGCGACAGTATTGCCTTCGTCAGCTAACCCAGCGAGAATGGCTTTCAACTGGCCACTACGGACGGCGGTAAGCGAAACTTTCTCGCTGCGAACGCCAGCGGTCGCGAGAACGTCAACAAGATCAGCCTTGGGATAGCTATGGTCGCGTCGCCAGAGGTCTGTTTCCTCGAGCGCACGGCCATTGACCAGGATGCGGCCGTCCCTGGTCGTGCGACCGGCCGCAGGAAAGGCCGCTGCAAGCACTCCAAATGCCGGACCCGATCGTGATCCCAGACATTCGAGCGTCGCCGCAATCTCCGCTGCAGGCTGCCCCGCAAGGTCGAGTCAATCTTTTGAAGAAAAAACGCCCTGACACTGGCTGGCTCGCCAGCACGTCTCTGTGACGAGCAGTGGCGGCATCGGCCGAAAGACCCCGGCTTGCGATGTCGTAGGCCAGAATGGGCTCCTGACGACTTCGCACATTTCCGATGTCACCCCAGGTCACCACTGCCGCCAGGCCGCGCCCGCCGAGCGCGATGGCGCAGTCTGCAGCCCCGGTAAGATCGTCTGCGAGAATCAACCAACGACGGGTCATTGTGAGGGACAGTACTTGAATATTTCGATCCTTGTGCGAACCATAAACGGGCGTGGTGAACAAGGTGGCGGCACGCTGATGTCGGTTGCGCCGTGCAAAGGCGGCGCTTTCCAGTGGGTGCAAGCCCCACCCGGCAACCGCTCCAGCCGGAAGCAATCGGAGCAGTCATGGAGGTAACGAAGTGGCTGAAGCCTTCGATTAGCGTGTCACGAATTGGTGGCAGCGCGAGTGTGCAGGCCGCAACGCGAGTGAACGCTGAGCAAGCCTCGAAAAGGACGATGTGCAGGCCGACCCGACTGCCATATCGGGGAAGGCTGAAATGGCTGGGCGAGATGAGCGAAGAATACGCCCAGCTGCTGCACCGGGGTATTGGCGGCGGCATGTACACAAGGAAAGCGTACGCAACACGGGAAGCCCCAAGGCGTGGTCAGCGATGACCAACCGGAAGCCCGTGAGGGACAGGCCGGGCGCCCTGGGGTGGCGGAGAGGTTCGTAGTGTGCGCTGGGCAGCGCATGAGTCAGGAGGGTTCAAGTCCCTCCGGCGCTCGAATGAGGAGCGCCGTATCCAAAGGTGGGGGTAATGCCTCGCCAGCCAGCGGCGAAAGCCGTTGGAAGACAGGGTGTCCGGAGCGATCCGGAATCCGGAAGGGTTTGAGGAGAAGTATCGGGCCGTAATCAATGGGGGCCACCCCGACGATGAACAGGTCGGCCAAAGATGGGGAAAGGTCGAGCCCGCACTATGGGGGCGAAGGCGTTACTCATTCACCCATCGAACCAAGGTGTTTGCTGACGGCACGATACGGAAGACTCATGCGTGACCCCAGGAGACCTGCATAGGTCCCGGCCTGCCAAGCCGGGTAAGCAACCCTATAAGCGTAAGCGAAGTGGGACGCGAAGCCCATGCAGGAGTCGGAGAACGGAATAGTACCTGAAGCGCGAGACGAATAACTCGCGTGACCGGAAACGGCGGATCGAGAGTGGTCCGGGGAAGGACGTTCGTGAACGGATCGAGCCAGGATGCGTCGAGATGGATGAGAAAGGAGCGTGAAGATGGAAAGTTCCCTTTGTGAAAAACCCGAACGTCACGCTTCCAGGAGACTGTCCGATCATCTGGTGCTCGAAGGTCAGAAGCAGAAGGTCCACTCTCTGGTGGACAAAGTCTACTCACGCAAGAACTTGAAGCTTGCGTGGAGCGCGTTCGCGCCAATCAGGGTGCAGGCGGCACGGATGGGGTGACGATTGGAGAATTTGAGGCCGAGCTGGATGCGAATCTGGACCGGCTCCATCGCGAACTCCGAGAGAAGACCTATCGGCCGCAAGCCGTGCGACGACTGGAGATCCCGAAAAGAGGGGCTCCCGGCAAGACAAGACCTCTCGGCATACCTTCGGTCTATGACCGGGTTTGCCAGCAGGCGCTGGTCAACCGCCTGGAGCCGATCTTTGAGAAGGTCTTTGATCCGAGCAGCTTTGGGTATCGCAAGGGTCGCAAGACCGCCGATGCCCTGGCCAAAATCTGGCGCGAAGTGGAGGCTGGGAACGAGTGGATCGTGGATGCGGACCTGAAAGACTACTTGACACCGCTTCATAATGCCCCCTGGTTCATGAGGTTTGATCGAAGAGTTCGGATTGCCGGGTTATCACCTTGATCCGGATTCCTTTTTCCTGCCATTCGTGACGTGCACGACTTCGAGCTCGCCGCGCTTGACACGCTGCAACACGGTTTGGCGCGAGACACCGAGCTTGCGGGTTGCCTCGTGCATGGTCACGAAGCCGTCCCCAGCAGTCTCGCTGAATCGGGCGATGAGGTCATCGGTCAGGCGAATGCGCCAGGGTGCGCCGGGCGTCAGCTGCTCGCCCGGAATGATGCCGTCGTTGAGCCAGCGGTGCAAAGTCGAAGGGGCGACGCCGAGCACGACCGCGGCCTTCTTGATCGACGCCAGTTCGCCCTTGGTGGAGGACGGCCCGGCCTCGAAGCACGGGATGTCCCAGTGGCGACGCAGATTGCCGACACGGCCCGCCTCGAAGCGATGGCCGTATACCGTGGTGCGCCCCTGGCGATTGAGGATGCCGGCAATCACGGTGTCTGGATAATGGACGGCCAGCCGGCGGACGAGTGCGATCGTGTCCTCATCGGTGCGTATCGTGGCCGGCCGCGAGCGCGGCAGCGCGAGATCGATCTCGTTGAGCGCGCCGCCCTTCCAGCGCAGCGTGAGGTGGGCTGCAGCCTTGTCGCGCTCGACCTTTATGATGACCTCCTCGAGCAATGCTCGCAGCAGCTCTTTCCTGTCACGCGGCGTGGTCGTTGCCGCGTGCCAGACGGCGGCAAGATCGGGCCCGAGCGCGAGCAGACGGTCGCGCTCCTCTTGGGAGAGCACGCGTGGACGCTCCAGTTCGCGGCGTGCAAGCTCGGCCTTGGCGGCTTCGAGTGCGCTCAAGCTCTCCTCCCACTCGCGCTCCAGGCCGCGAGCGACCAACCGGTTGTCTGGATCGACGGCACGGTAGCGGCGCTCGGCGCGGCTCGCTTTGTAGCTTGCCCGCTCGACGCCGAGACGCCATTGCTTGAGCGAGGTCTCGCGATCTGCTTCGAGCCGCTCGGCAGCGGCGAGCGTGGCAGCGAGCTTTGCCGGCTCGAGGGCGGCGATGAAGGCCCGCGTGACGGCCTCGTCGATCTGAATGCCGCCAATGTTGAGGCAATAGACGCCGCGGCCCTCGACCAGGATCTTGCCGGGGCAATGATACCCCGGTGCGGAACTGCGCCCGCGATAGTGCGTGTGCAAGCGGCGTCCGCAGTGCCCGCAGCTGGCAAGGCTCTGCAGCAGGGCGCTGCCTTCCTTCACGGCGCCGCCCACTTTGTGCGGTCCGGGGCGGGTGTTCTTGGCGATGCGATCCTGGTTGGCCTCATAGGTCTGCCAATCGATGAACCCCGGATGATGGTCCGGGATGAGTACCTGCCACTCGGAGCGCGGCAGTTGTCGCACGCGCTTTGTGCGTGCACCCGCGGCATCCAGCATCGTCTCCTGGCGTGATTTGCCATAGGCGTAGGCGCCGGCATACACCGGATTTGTGAGCACGTGGTGGATGGCGGTGTAGCTGGCCTCGACCCAGCGGATCTCTGCGTTCTGGTGCATCTGCAGAGGGAATGTGAGCCCTTCCGAGCGAAACCATAGCCAGACGCGGCGCGCCGAGCCCGTCTCGGCGAAGCGCGCGAAGACGTTGCGGACGGCGGTGACAATGGCCTCGTCGGGGTGGAAGCGGACCTCGCCATCGGCCTCGCCCCAGACAAAGCCGACCGGCAATCCTCGGCGGAGTTCACCGCGTGCTGCCTTGTTGCGAATGCCGCCGTTGAGGCGGGCCCTCAGCACATGAAGTTCGGCCTCGCTCATGGTGCCCTTGAGCCCGAGCAGGAGGCGATCATTGAAGAGGGCTGGATGATAGATGCCATCTGCATCGCCGATCAGCGTGTCGGTGAGGCCGCCGAGGTCGATGAGGCGGTGCCAATCGGCGTTGTTGCGCGCCAGGCGCGAGACCTCGAGTCCGAGCACGAGGCCGACGTGGGCGAGTGCGACTTCGGCGGTGAGGCGGGCGAAGCCCGATCTCGCAACAAAGCCGGAACCGGAGAGCCCGAGATCCTCATCGATGACGATGATGCGATCATTGGGCCAGCCAAGTTCACGGGCTTTGGCGGCAAGCGCATACTGTCGATCGGTCGACTCGCGATTGTGCTCGACCTGGGCGGCGCTCGACTGGCGCAGGTAGACGATGGCCTGGCGGGACAGATGGCTGGCCGTGATCTTGGCGCGTTCATTCATCGCTTGCCTCCCTCGTCGACCTGGCCGAGATCATGCGGGCGATGAGACGTGAGAGGATCTCGAGCGCCGCGATGCGCGAGGCTTCGTCGACCTGCTCCCACGTCGTCGCCGACGGGGCTGCTGGAAAGGGGTTCGGTGGAAGATCGGGGCGGTCGAGAAAGGCCAGGTTCAGTTGCATGGCTGCTCTCCTTGCACTGCACCGACTCGACGGGTCGGTCGTAGAGAGCGTCAATGATCTTGCGCAGGTGGAGCAAATCGCCGAGCCGGCCGAGATCGTGGGCACCACCAGCATCGTCCGCCGGCGTTCGCCTTGCCTGCTCGGCGTTCCAATCGGTCCAGTTGGCCGGAATCAGCGAGCGGCTACCGTCTGGCAAGACCACGAGAACCAGGAGGACGCCGCGCCGCCGGATGCTGCTGATCACGGCCAGCGACTGGCCTTCGAAGGCGTGGCGCTCGCGGGTGATGGTCAGCGAATCTGGAATATCACGGTGATGGGTAGTCTGTGGCCGCTTCCTTTGGGTCCGTGGATCACGAGAAACTCATGGCTCTCCTCGGAAAGCAAATCGCCGACAGCGGCGTGTTGAAGCTCATTCAACAGATGCTGAAGGCGGGCTACGAGGCAAAGGGTCAGCGGTTCGAGACTCCACGGGGACCCCGCAAGGGAGGAGTCATCTCACCTTTGTTGAGCAATATCCTGCTGACTCCCTTTGACAAGGAGATGAGGCAAAAAGGGTACCGGCTCACACGCTGGGCGGATGACTGGGTTGTGACCTGTCGGACTCGAGCGGAGGCGGAACACGCCTTGGCGCGAGCAGGAAGGATTCTCGAAACGCTTGGTGTGACGCTCAACCGGGAGAAAACCCGGATCGTTCACATCGCGCACGGCTTCGAGTTCCTGGGATTTAAAATCCAGCGTGGGAAAGCTCGACTTAAGCTGACCCGCGACCGGATCAAATCCAAACTGAACCGGCAGAATCTCTATGCCATTCCCACACAGAAGTCGGTGGACCGATTCAAGGATCAGATCAGGGCCTTGACCATGAGGCGGATACCTCTGCGTCTGGGCGAATTGATCGAGACGATCAACCCGATCATCCGAGGATGGGGAAACTACTACTGTCGCTCCCATGTCAGAAAGCGCTTCCATCAGCTGGATGGCTGGATCATCCGAAGGCTCTGGTCGCACCGCGCCAAGCGGTGGCGGAACGCAGCCTGGAAGGAATATCCGACCGCACGGCTGCGCACAGAGTTCAAGCTGGTCGGGCTGGTCTCACTGATCCCTTCGCTTCAGGCCGCAAGAGCCCGTTCATGAAAGCTGGATGCGGGAAAACTGCACGTCCAGTTTGTGCGGCGGACGGAGGCCAGCGCAAGAGCAATCGAGCGCGCCTCCTCCGACCCGACACCGCGGAAGCCGGGTAACGCCGGTGGAGGGAAGGGACCTCAGTTCAAGACAGACGCAATACGTGGTGAAGGACCTGGAGATTGGGAAACCTATCAACTCCGATAAATGTTCAGAAGCTGCAGATGGCGTTGCACGCGAAAGCGTGAAGTCTTGTCCGAGAGCCGGATGCGGGAAATCTGCCTGTCCGGTTCGATGAGCGGGATGTGGAAACGGAGCCATGGTGGAACCACTAAGGCACCGCCAGACGAAGGGGCGGCAACAGATATGTTCTACCTTAACGCCACCCGCGCTTCCCGCATCTCGACTCTATCGCCTCGATGATGCGCAAAATCGAAAATGAAACGACCCCGGTAATCTAACGAAGATGATTTTCAGAGAGCTACAGCGTTGCTGCCCTACATCATGCGGCAAACGCAGGTCCGTGGTCGTTTCTTCGAGGAACTGACTTGTCCCCACTCGCCGCGCGCAACACTCGTTCGTGTCGTGCTTCGTAAGCGCCTCGGCGCCTCGTAGAAAATGCTCGCTGGGAGCGACTTTCCAAGAGACCTCTGCAAGCACGGAAGCTGAGCCCGCGCCAACGTTCTTGACAGGGTGAGCCCCGAGGTAGCGTCGGCCACCCTACTTAAGGGCTTGTCGGGGTCGACAAGCCTGACTTTACTGAGGTCCTCGTGCCCGGATCTCGCACCTTTTGAAGTCGAAGGACGGCCGCTTCACCTGTGAAACCGCGTGGCGATCCCACCTACCCGCCACTGGTGTTCTTGCACGGAATCGGCGGCGCAGCGCGGGCGTGGCGTGGCCAGCTAGATTTTTTAGGGATCGCTATTGCACCATTGCCTGGGACATGCCGGGATATGGCGGCTCGGCCCCGCTTACGGTTGTCAACATCGGCTCACTCGCGGCCGCTCTGCAGGATTTCCTACAGCAGGTCGGCGCGACAAAACCCATCCTGGTCGGACATTCGATCGGGGCATGATCGTGCAGCAATTGCTGGCCAAGAGCCCCGATATCGCCACGCGCCATCGTTTTGGCTCAAACCAGTCCGGCATTCGGAAGGCCCGACGGTGACTGGCAGAAATCCTTCCTCGAGGCCCGGCTCGGCCCGCTGGATCGCGGCGAAACGATGGATTCGCTGGCGCCGACCTTAGTGAAGGAACTGGTCGGCGACAGTCCCGACGAGACCGGCATGGCGCTGGCGCGCGACTGCATGGCCTCCGTGCCCGAGGCTACCTATCGCGCCACCATGCTGGCGCTGATGGGATTCGACCAGCGCGACGCGCTCAAGAATATCGCGGTGCCGACGTTGGTGCTGTCAGGCTCGAAGGACAAGAATGCGCCGGCGCCAATGATGGCGAGGATGGCAACCTACATCCCCTTGGCAAAATATGTCGAACTCAACGCCGGGCATCTCGTCAATCTGGAACGCCCCGCCGCCTTCAATGCGGCGCTGGATCAATTCCTGAAGGGCCAAGTAGCTGCAAAGCAGGTGACGGCATGATGACGGTACAGGCAAGCAAGAGCGCCGCTGCGATCGACGGAATCGTTCTGGATGCGCCGATTTTCGATCCCACTGCGTTCCGCCTTAACGGCGAACAGGCCGAAATCATCGCGCGGGCGCGTCAGCTTGGGCAAAGCGTGTTCGCAGGCCGCGCGGCGACCTACGATCGCGATGCGAAATTTCCGACCGAAAACTACCGAGACCTGCACCGCGCGGGGCTGCTCGCAATCGCCATCCCGAAGAAGCACCGCGGTCTCGGCGCAGACTACCAGACCTATGCTCTGGCCGCCGCCGAGATCGGCCGGTATTGCGGGGCCACTGCGCTGACCTGGAACATGCACGTCTGCTCAACGCTATGGTCCGGCCCGCTGGCCGACGACCTTGACATGGATTCCACCATCCGCGACGAGCACGAGCGCCGGCGCGCCGTGCATTACAAACGCATCGTCGATGACGGCGCGATCTATTCGCAGCCGTTTTCAGAAGGCGGCGCGGCGGCGGCTGGTGGCGTCGCGTTCGGTACTGAGGCGAAGCCGGTCAAGGGGGGCTGGATCGTCAACGGCAAGAAGATTTTCGCTTCGCTTGCGGGTCATGCCGACTATTACGGCGTGCTCTGCACCGAGATCGCAGAGGGCGAGAAAGCCTCGCGGCGCAACACGCTCTATCTCGCATTACCGGCCAACGCGGACGGAATATCTGTTGTCGGCGACTGGGATCCGCTTGGAATGCGCGGCACAGTATCGCGCACGCTCTTGTTCAAGGACGTATTCGTGCCGGAAGATATGGCGCTGATGCCGCGGGGCGTCTATTATCAAGCGGCTGTGCGCTGGCCGCACATGTTCCTGACGCTGTCCCCGACATACGTTGGTCTGGCTCAGGGAGCCTACGATTTCACCGTGCGCTATCTGCGCGGCGAGGTGCCGGGCACCCCGCCGGTCAAGCGGCGGATGTATCCGACCAAGCAGATTGCGGTTGCTCAGATGCAGATCAAGCTCGAGCAGATCAAGACGATCTGGTTCCAGGCCGTTACCGAGGCCGGTTCCAACCCGAGTAAAGAACAAGTGTTGCGTGCTTATGCCGCGCAGTATTCGGCGATGGAAGGCGCCAACGAGATCGCGACCCTGGCTATCCGCACCTGCGGCGGCCAGGCGATGTTGAAGTCGCTGCCGTTGGAGCGGATTTATCGCGACAGCCGCTGCGGTTCGCTGATGCTTCCGTGGACCGCCGAACTCTGTCTCGACCGCATCGGCCGCGAAGCCCTGTATGAGACCGGTGAATCGGACGACTAGTTCGAATGGACCTTTCCGACCTCATCGAAAGAAACGCGGCGTTTACGCCGGAAAAACCGCGATCCTATTCGAGGGCGAGCGTCTTAGTTACGCGGCGTTCAGTGTCCGTATCACGCAGACCGCCCGAGCGCTGAAGGCCGAATACTGGCGTCAGCCGTGGCGATCGCGTCGCGATCCTCAGCCTGAATCGTCCGGATTATCTGGTCCTGTTGTATGCCTGCGCGCAGCTTGGCGCCATGCTGGTTCCACTAAACTGGCGGCTCGCCATCGCCGAGCAATTGTTCATCCTGACGGATGCTTCGGTAAGAGTGCTAGTGCTGGAACAGGCATTTGCGGGGGTCCTGCCTGCGCTGGAAACGAGCCTGCCCGAAGCACGCGCTGTAGGGTTTGATTTTGTGCCACCGCAGGGAATCGCATTCGGCGAGCTGCTGGCCCGCGCCCGCGGCGACGGCCGCAATCCGCACACCGATCTCTCTTCCCGTTGCTGATCGTCTACACCTCGGGCACGACGGGAAGGCCGAAGGGCGCCGTGCTGCGGCAGGAGGCGCTGTTGCTGGAACGGTGTGATGAGTCGCAGCACATTCACCGGACTCACCTCCGACGACCACGTCCTCACCGTGCTGCCGTTCTTCCATGTCGGCGGCCTCAACATCCAGACCACGCCGGCGCTGCACCTTGGCGCCACGCGTTACGGTCCATCCGCGCTTCACACCGGATGCCACGCTGGCGGCATTCGAACGCGATCGCCCGACCCTGACGGTGCTGGTGCCCGCGACCATCCAGGCAGTGACTGGGCATCTCGACTGGGCCACCACCGACCTGTCTTGCCTGAAGGCGGTCACGACCGGATCGACCATTGTGCCGCCACATCTGATCGAACGCTTTGTCGCGCGCGGGGTGCCGGTGCTGCAGGTCTACGGCTCGACCGAAACCTGCCCGATCGCGGTCTATACACGCCTTGGAGGCGATCTCTCGCGCGTCACTTCGACCGGGCTTCCCGGGCTGTGCTGCGACGTGGTCATCATCGACCACAGCGGCAATGAGCTGCCGCCTGATACGCCGGGCGAAATCGCGGTGCGCGGTCCTAACGTGTTCTACGAATATTGGGGCAACCAGGAAGCCACGCGCGAGGCGTTACATGACGGTTGGTACCGCACCGGCGACGTCGGCGTTGCGCGACGCTGATGGCTATTTCTATGTGCGCGACCGCAAGAGGAACCTGATCATCTCCGGTGGCGAAAACGTCTACCCGGCGGAAGTCGAACGCGTGCTGCTCGAGCATCCCGATGTGGTCGAATGCGGTGTGATCGGCCGGCGCGATCAAAGTGGGACGAGGTGCCGGTGGCCTATGTGATCAAGCGCGCCGATTGTTCGGTCGAAGCTGAGGACTTGAGGGCTCATGTGCTGACACAGCTCGCTCGCTTCAAGGTGCCCCGCGATATCGTCTTCGTCGACGACCTGCCGCGCACAGCTTTGGGTAAGGTGCAGCATTTCATGCTGCGCAAGCTCGACGCCTCTGAGGTCCTCGCAATGAGAAGCCGTTTTGAAGATCGCGGTGCTCGGCGGCGGCAATGACCATTTCGCGGCCGCAGGCAGATTTGCTTGCATAGCCACGACGTCAGGCCACGGCGGCGCGATGCGGCTGAGGTCGCACAACATCGCGCGACGGACCTGCGCATTCTCATCAAGCGATGCTGGCGGCCGCCACGATGTTCAACTGGGCGATATTGACAAGGCGATCCGCCACGGCTTCGGCTTCCGTTACGCGGTTCTGGGCCTACTGGAGTTCATCGACTGGGGTGGTGGCGATATCCTCTACTACGCCAGCCGCTATTTCGAAAGCGCGCTTGGAAGCGACCGCTACCGCTCGCCCGAGGTGATCTCCGACAACCCGCGTGACGGCCGTATCGGCATGGACGGGGGCGGCTTCCTCGACTATTCCGGCCTCGATATCGACGCCTATCGCGAACCAGCGCCTCGCGGCAATGCTCTTCCTGCTCAAGCATTTCAAGCTGACAGGGCCGCCCGTGCTGGATCGGGATTAGCCGAATACATCCTGCAGAACGCCTTCGCGAACCACCGCGACCCCATCAAGCTCGATGGTGGTGCCCATCATTGGCAGGTCGAAATGCCCTGAGGTGTAGCGGCCGGCAAATTCGTTGGCGCCGGTGGAGAACAGGAAGTTGCCGGCCACGGCGCGCAGATCTCGGTGCCATTGGTGTCGCGCTGGTCGTACATGGTCAGCGCCTCATAACGCGCGCCGGGATTCATGCCCCGAAGCCAACATGCGACACCGCATAGGCATTCGCGATCGCCCCATGCGGCGAGATAGGCGCGCATCATCGCCGCATCCGGCCTTCACCTTCGAGCTCGGTGACGTAATCATCCTTCAGCGTCATCCTGCATCGGCGACGTCAGATAGCGCTTGAAGGTGAGATTGATATCGCCGCGATGCCATCACCAACTGTTCCGTTCACGGTCTTGCTCTTGGGGAAGCTCACGACAATGCCGCCCGGCCAATGCGCCAGCGTGCCTGGCCGGTCGGTCCAGCCCCACACCCCGACGGTGGAGGCGCCGGCCATGTCGACGTCGAGCTCTGTGCCCGCCTTCGAGGTCACGCGCATCCGCTTCGATCCGCGCAGCATTTTCACTCGCCGTCGCGCACGCGCGTTTCCAGCGCCGTATCCGGCACCATGCGCTCGAGCGCCTCCGGATGTTCGTTCGAGATGACCAGAATGCGCGCGCCGGCTTTGAGAATCTCCGGCGTCTCCGCCGCGTGCATCAGCCCCTCGATGGTGCAGTCGACAACGAAGCCCGCCTGCTGCAATGCGCTGACGACGGGCCCGAGCTTCTGGATCGCGATCGCTGGCGCCGGTTGAGCGGACCGGAACGACCTCACGGTTACGCGGCGTCGGCACGACGATGTGAAACGGCTTGGCGCCCATCCGCAACAGAGCAAGCTCGGCGAGATGAACGTTGAGCGCGCGTGATTGCGTCTCGGACAGGATCGCGGCGGTATCGCCCGGCTTGACCGCGCAGCGCTCAAAAATCTCGCAGAATGCGTCGATCCATTTCGCTTCGATGCGATCCGCCAGCATGCCTGTCTCCTCTTCAAGAATTGCGTTAAACTTCGGGAAACCCTCGCAACAGATACGATCGCAGCGCCTGCAACAACGCGTTGAGGATGAGTCCCAGCAGCGAGATCGTGATCAGCGGAACGAACATGTCTACCGCCTGGAACGTCCGCGCCGCCGTGACAAGGAGATGACCGAGGCCATCGGTCGAGGTGATCATTTCAGCGAGAAACACCACGATGCAGGAAATCACAAGCCCGATGCGGCACCCTGTAAGGATAGACGGCACCGCTGCTGGCAACACCACCTTGAACAATATCTGCTGACGCGGCGTGCCCGCGGCCATCGCCGACCAGATCAATTTTTGCTCAACCATCGACGCGCCGTAGTAGGTCGAGAGCAGAATCGGAAACAGCGCGTCGGCGGCGACCAAAGCTGATCTTTGATTCATGGCCGAAACCGAGCAGCAGCAACAGCGCTGGATACAGGCGCCACTTTCGGCAGCGGCGCCAATACCCGCACGATCGGCCGCACAACGGCGTTGACGGCCGGGCTGGCCGCCGCGGCAAGGCCGATGCGCGACGCCGAGGATCACCGCAATCGAAAATCCCGCGAACAGTCGGAACAGCGTGGCGACGATCGCATGCTGGAAGGTGTCGGTAGCGAGTTGCTGCGCAAGCCGCATGAATACCAGACCAGGCGGCGGCAGCAGCGTCACGGGCGCATAGCCAAATGACGAAATCCCCTGCCACACGGCGACCAAGAGCGCGATCGGCACGATCCCGAGCAGAACGTCGGTCGATATGGCGCCTGATGTTCATGCGAAGCTCAGCGCGGATTTCGAAGCCAGGCTCGGACCATCTGACCATACCGCCTGCGTAGCCTCTCGAACGCAGCGTCGAGACCGATGCCTAGCGCGCCGATGATGATGATCATCGCGTAGACGATGTCGTATTGTCCCATATCGAGCGAATTGAACAGGATGTTGCCGGCGCCCGACTGCCGCGCGATCATCTCAGCAGGTGACCATGGTGATCAGCGCCAGCACAAGTCCGGTGCGGCATCCCGTGAGAATTTCCGGCAATGCGGCCGGCAACACGATCCGGATCATCCGTTGCGCCGCAGAGAGGCCCATCGCCGCGCCCGACCACAGCATCTTTTCTTCGACCGCCCTGGCGCCCTGAAAACTATGATAGATCACGGGCAGACTGACGCCCAGAAAGATCACCAGCATTTTTGCGATATCACCGACGCCGAGCCAGAGCATGATGATCGGCATCAGTGCCGCCTTCGGCACCGGATAGGTGATCATCGAGCAGCGGATTGAAAAACGAGGCAACAAAGCGGTTGCGTCCCATCATCAACCCGAGCGGAATGGAGACAACAAGCGCAACGCTGAACGCGATCGCCATGCGGCGGAGCGAGGCGAGAATGTTGATCAGGGATTCCTTGTCGCCGAGGATGGCGGGAACCGCACGGAGTGCTTCAAGCGCGGTCGGAAGACTCTCGGTATTCAGCGTCAGCGCCCCGACCTGCCAGATGCCGAGCAGGCCGAGGCAGGCGAGCAAGGGCGCCAGGCGCGAGACCAGCATGCGCGCAACCATCATGGCCGCAACGCCGCTTCGCTGGTGTCGTCGATCATGCGCTCGATGTCGACCACATATTTCTGATACCGCGGATCGAGCAGCAGATCGGAACGCCGGCGCGGGCGTGGCAGATCGATATCGATTATCTTCTTGATGCGGCCGGGCGAACGCGTCATCACTACGACCTTATCGGACAGGAAAACCGCCTCATCGACCGAATGAGTGACGAACAGCACCGTCTTGCGGTCACGTTCCCAGATATTGAGCAGGTCGTTCTGCAGCCGCGTGCGTGTATGCGCATCCAGGGCGCCAAACGGCTCGTCCATCAGAAGCACTGCGGGATGGTAGGCGAGCGTGCGCGCCAGCGCGACACGCTGCTTCATGCCTCCCGACAATTCCTTCGGATAAAAATGCTCAAAGCCCTTCAGCCCAACCATCTCGATCAGCGCCCGGCTCTGCGCCTCGGCTTCGGCTGACTTAACGCCCTGCTGGCGTGGACCATACATCACATTGCCGAGCACGCTCTTCCAGGGAAACAGCGCGAACTCCTGAAACACCGGCCCGCGATCGGGACCCGGCCCGGTGACTGCTTTGCCTCTCACCTTCGCCACGCCTGTAGTCGGACTAACGAAGCCGCCGACGATATAGAGCAAGGTCGATTTGCCACAGCCCGAGGGGCCGAGGATCGAGACAAAGGCGCCATCCTCGATTGCTAGTGAGATACCAGACAACGCCAGATGGTCTTGACGGCCGGAAGTACGGAAGACCTGCGAGACATTATCGATTTCAATCATGGTGGACACTTGCGCGTGCGCCGACGCTAGATCAGTTCGAACTTCCGCCCACGATGGTGATACCTTCATTCCCACTTTGCTTCCCGGCCTAATTCCGTCAGATACGAGGGAACTACCCGATTTGTAAGGTTAAACCGAGCATAGCGGAAAGTTGCACGGCTTGGCGATGCCGTATTGGGATCGCGGTGACGGCGTCAGAGCCGCTCGTCGAACCACGGCCATTGCGCAGCCCCTCATGGGTGACGGCGCCGCCCGGCGCCTGGCCGACCAAACGCGCGTATTTGGCGAGCGCGCCGGCGCGATGCCGAGGCTGCGGCGGCTGCCAGGCCTGCCGCCGCGCAGCGAATTCCTTGTCATCGATCAGGAGATCCATGAGGCGAGAACGGGCATCGATCCTGATGCGGTCTCCGTCGTGCACAAGGGCCAGCGGGCCGCCGATGAACGATTCCGGCGAGACATAGCCGATGCACATCCCCGCGTGGCTCCGGAAAAGCGGCCGTCGGTGATGAGGGCAACCTTTTCACCCATCCGCTGCCCGTAGATCAGCGCGGTGACACCTAGCATCTCTCGCATCCCCGGCCCTCCGACCGGGCCTTCATTGCGGATGACCAGAACCTCACCTGCCGAGTATCGACGGTTCCTGACAGCTTCGACGCACGCCTCCTCGTCTTCGAAAACTCGCGCGGTTCCTTCGAACACGAGACTCTTGAGTCCGGCCACCTTGATGACGGCGCCATCGGGGCAAAGATTGCCCTTCAGCACCGCTACGCCACCGTCAGGCATGATCGCGTTACTGACATTGAAAATAATCTCACCGTCAGGCGCATTCGCCGCGCCATACTCTTCGGCGATGGTCCGGCCTGTAATCGTCAGGCACGTACCGTCGATGTGACCACTCTGGACCAGCGCCCGGATCACGACGGCGGTACCGCCGATATCGTAAACATCCTTGGCTGTGTATTTGCCACCAGGGCGCAAATTGCCGATCAGCGGCGTGCGAGCGAACACCTCGCCGACGTCATCCAGCGAGAAGCGCCATGCCGGCTTCGTTGGCGAGCGCCGGCAGATGCAACGCAGCGTTGGTCGACCCGCCGGTAGCGGCGACAATGGCGGCGCCGTTTTCGAGCGACTTTCGCGTTACGATCTCGCGTGGCAGCGGTCCGCCACGTTCCAGCATCTGCATCACCAGTCGCCCGGCCTCGCGCGCCACTGTGCACGCTCGGCATAGTACGCCGGGATCATCGACACGTTGGGCATCGTCATCCCGATCGCCTCCGACACCATCGCCATGGTGTTGGCGGTGAATTGACCGGCGCAGGCACCGATCGTCGGTAGGCAGGCCGCTCGATGCCTTCAAGCGTCGCCGCGTCGATCTCGCCGGCCATGAAGCCACCGACCGCCTCGTAGGAATCGAGCACGGTCAGAGTTTCGCCCTGCGTAGCGCCCGGGCAGCGCACTGCCGCCATAGATGAAAATCGAGGGCAGGTTGCAGCGGATCATACCCATCATCACGCCAGGCAGCGTCTTGTCGCAGCCGCCGAAACCGATCAGGGCGTCGTAGGCCAGGCCGTGGACTACGGCCTCGATCGAATCGGCAATCAGTTCGCGCGACAACAGCGAGAACTTCATGCCCTCGTGGTTCATGCTGATGCCGTCGGAAACGGAAATGGTGGTGAACTCGCGCGGCGTGCCGCCGGCTTCCGCGATTCCGACCTTGGCGGCGTCGACCTGAAAATCGTGGGTCATGTTGCAGGGCGTCTGCTCGCCCTTCATGCTGACCACCCCGATCATTGGTTTGGCCAACGCCGCATCGTCGAGCCCCATCGCACGCATGAAGGCGCGGTGTGGCGCACGATCCAGGCCTTCGGTCGTCACCCGGGATCGCCACCTCTTCATGATTACAAGTCTCGCTCCTGGTAGTCCCGGCGAACGCCGGTACTCATAGTCCCGGCGTCAGCCCGAGGCCACTGCCGCTTCGTGCCAACATGGTAGTTCAGCGCATGGTCCTTGGCGTTTGCCGGGACAATTCGTTGATGATGACTGCCTACTGCAGCGGAGCCACGATCGTCGGGTGCTTGAACTGCGCGACATCAAGCTTCGGCAGCATTCCCGTCTCAGCATAGATGTCGAGCATTTTCTGGATCGCCGGAAAGTTCGGCGCGGCGCCCGGATCGCGGCCGAAGTCGTTGTCCTTGAGCAAATAGGTTTCGAGGACCGGGATCGGCGCCTTCAGTTGTTCGGAGACAACCTTGAGGGTTTCCTCGCGGTTGGCCAGCGCCTTCTTCATGCCCAAGGTGATGTCGCGCACATAGGACTTGACGATATCCGGATTCTTGTCGACGAAGTCGGCGCGGCAGGCTTCCAATATGTGAACGATGTTCGGCATCGCCTCGGACAGCGAGAACAACTTGCGGGTGCCACCCTTGGCTTCGGCGCGGGCCGCGAATGGCTGGTTCATGTTGACGGCGTCGACGCGGCCCTGGCGCAGCGCGTCCTCGGAAACGGCGAACCCAACTTCAACCAGCTTGATGTCCTTGGCCGGGTCGATCCCGCTCTTCTTCAGCAGCATGTTGAACGGCCCTTGGGTGCCGCCGCCGATCACCGAAATGCCAATCGTCTTGCCCTTGAGATCCGCGATGGTCTTGATCGGCGGATCGTCCTTGACCGCCCAATAAACCGAGAAGCCGCCGGGCATTTCGAACACGTGCTGAGCCACGATGTAGGCCTTCAGATTGCCGCCAACCACACCATTCGCCAGTGACAGCGGCGCTGGGTCGCGCAATCCAGCGCGCCCGCAGCCAGCGCCTGAGTCATCGGCGCGGTGCCCTGGAATTGCGTCCATTCGATATTGTAGGTCTTGCCGAGGTCGGGAAACTCCGCCGGCCTGCGCATCATCCAGTATTTCGATTCCTCTGCAGGAATGGTCCAGCCGACGCGGATGGTCTGTTGTGCGCGGGATGGGCTCACGCCGCGCGAGCACGGCACCCGCCACGCCGGCCACCAAAATCCACTGCAAAGGTATTCGCATGATTGCCACCCTATTTTTCCAATGTTCGATCACCGCTATCACTAATCAGCCCCTAAACCTTTCACGGTTCCAATGAGGAGGCAAGCGACCGGAAACTATCGGCATGCAGACCAAGTCTGCGGCGGCAGGATCCGCCAACGCGTCCGAGGTTTCGGTTTCTGCAGGTTGCCTATCAGGAACGGGCAGAGATGATCGCCAACGCCTCATGGCAATTAACTGAATCATGATTTGACGGAATGACCGCTTAGCGCCGATAGTGTTGAAAAGGTCTTTTTAGATCCACAATCGATCACGGACCTCCGTAGTGGCGTTGAAGAAGCGACGCAGCAGCAGAGAAGTCCAAAGTTCAACTTTTCGCCAGATTTTTAGGGTTGTCTCGATTTTCGACTTTTGCAACAAAATCCGCCAGAAGCCGTCGTTCGAAGACTGATAAGCTTTGTACCGTCGGCACATCGCAACGTTGCGCGCTCAACCAAGCTCCTCTAACTTGTCCGCAAGTGTGTCGCCCTCGACCACTTGCGAACCCTTAGCTTCAAGTGCAACCTCATCAAGATATCCTGGTTATGATTGCCAAAGCCGCGGCCGAAAATATTGACGCCGCCTGGATGCGCGGCGTTGTCGTCGATACCGATCCGCAGGCAGAATCGAGTGATGTTCGGCTAATCGCAGCTGGGCCAGCGTCACCGATGAAAGCTTTTTCGCACCCATAAAGGTGCCCTTCGACGAGATATGCCACTGCGTGAGCGCGCCGTACTGCGAACCCTCCAGCTTCCACCACCGCGGGGTATGAACGCCGCGACGGTCGCCGTAATCGCCCGGCGACGTCCAGGTCCCGACCTTGACGTCGTTGACCCAAAGACTGATGTCGGAGGGCCAGTCGGCATTGGTGCCCGGGACTTCGGAGGACAGCTCAAGTGCGAATTCAAGCCGCCGTGACCGAGACATCCAGGACTTTTGCATTGTTGGGAAACTTGTATTCGACATAGCCGCGCCCGAACCATATCAGCGCGGCCTGCACCCGGCAGGGATCGAGAAACAGATCGGGCACGTCGAGCACGCCCATGATCCCTCGGTCGAGCAAATGCCGCACGGTGCCGAAACGTTGATAGCTGGTGTAGAGCCCGAGCGGCATTTCGACTTCGATGATGTCCTTCTCGCGGCTGGTCTCTTCGCCATCGAGCCGGATCACGATCTCGTCGAACCGCGCCGCGCAGATTTTTTGCTGGCCCTTGCGGGCGCGCCCGGTTTCCGTATCGATCAAATCCGATTCCTCCAGAATCTGGATATTGGTCGCGATTGTCGATTGCGGCATCCAAGCGCTTCGCTGATCTGGTTGACGTTGAGCGGCCCGCGGCGACGCAGCAACCGCAGGATACGCACGCGAACCGGCGACGCGAGTCCCCGGACAATTTCAAACTGCGTGTTCGGGATTGACGTTGAGAAAGCTGCGAATGCTCTTTTTCTTTGATGACGGACAGCATTCGTTCCGATGAGCCATCGGACTTTGTCCGCTTCCTCGGTTCCGGTTTCCTGTCGAGCATCCCTGGGGTCCTTGCTGTGCAGGCCGGCACGAGTCTGGCCAGTCCGATGGTCTCCAGCCCTCTGTCAGTTCGCGGACAAATGAACCACGTTCCATGACGCCGGCATCAGCGTCGCGCGAATATGGCCGCCATCCGCGGTGACACCCTTCAATGGCAGCCGGCTTGACGCGCTCGGCCGCATCCCTGGTATTTGTCGCGCTTTAAGTTGTCGTGACGCAATTCAAGCGCTTCGCCCACAGCGAGCCGGCCGAAGCTGCGCGCCTCAAGGCTGACCTCCATCTCCTGCGTCAGGTCGCGGTTGAGCAGAAACAGGGAGAGGCCGCCGGATTCGTCAGCGACCGCCGACATCTTGAGATACGGCACGTTGGGCACCGGGAAGGACAGCTCCTCGGCGCCGCGCGGATCGTAGTAGGACGAATCGTAAGTCTCCGACTCGACCTGCGCGCGCAGCACCTTGCCGCGACCGAAGCGGCTCATATGGGCGAACGGAAAGAAGATGGTTTGTCGCCATGCCGGCCCGCCCGTCTCGGTCATGATCGGCGCAATCACGTTGACGAGCTGGGCGAGGCATGCGGTCTTCACCCGATCGGCATGGTTCGAGCAGCGAAATGCAGGCGCCGCCGAAGGCCAGCGCATCCTCCATGGTATAGATCTCTTCCAGGATCGGCGGCGCCACCGGCCAGCCCTCCTTGACCCTGTCGGCCCGCTTGCGGCGGGTGCGATACCAGACGTTCCATTCGTCGAAGCTCAGCATCATGCGCTTGGTCGAGCGCCGTTTCGCCGCAACCGCGTCGGCGATGGCGACAACCTCGTCGATGAAGCTGTCCATCAGATCGGGACACGCGAGGAACGCCGCGGTGTCTTCCTTGTAGTTGTTCAGATAGGTATGCAGCGAAATGTATTCGGCATGATCGAAGGTGTGCTCGATCACCGTGTCTTCCCAGTGCCCGAAGGACGGCATGTTGCGCGCCGACGATCCGCACGCCGCGAGCTCGATGGTCGGATCGACCCACCGCATCATCTTGGCGGCTTCGCGCGCGACCGCGCCGTAGGCGGTCGCGGTCTTGTACTCCATCTGCCAGGGGCCATCCATTTCGTTGCCGAGGCACCAGAACTTGACGTCGTGCGGCTTCTCCCAGCCGTGCGCGCGGCGCAGATCCGACCAAGTAGGACCCGCCCGGATGGTTGCAGTATTCGACCAGGTTGCGCGCGGCATCGCCGCCCGCGGGTGCCGAGATTGACCGCCATCATCGGCTCGACGCGCGGCGGCCTTGCACCAGTCCATGAATTCATTGGTGCCGAAACTGTTCGGTTCGGTGCTGAACCACGCCAGGTCAAGACGCGCCGGCCGCTTGTCGACCAGGCCGACGCCGTCCTCCCAGTTGTAGCCGGAGACGAAATTGCCGCCGGGATAGCGCATGATCGTCGGACCGAGCTCCTTCACCAGCGCGAGCACATCCTGCCGAAAACCTTTGGCATCGGCGGTCGGATGTCCGGGCTCGTAGATGCCGCCATAGACGCAGCGTCCGAGATGCTCGACGAAGGCGCCGAACAAACGGGGATCGGTATCGGCCGATGGCAAAATCGCGATCCATCAGAACTTTTGCTTTTCTCATGTGTTCTCTCCGACGCACTGGAACTGCGTGACGTATCAGGTTGATGCTGGAGACCTGACGGCCCGGCGGGTTCGCCGACCTCGGGCAACAGCACCGCGGCGCGCAGCTGGCGGGAGTAAGGGTGCTGCGGCGCATTCAACACCGCTCTCGCATCGCCGCTTTCGACGACGCTGCCCTTCTGCATGATCATGATGCGGTCGCTGATATAATAGGCGGTCGCCAGATCATGGGTGACATAGATGATCGATATGCCGAGATCGTCGCGCAGCGTCTTGAACAGGTTGACGATGGACATCCGCAGTGACGCATCGACCATCGACACCGGCTCGTCCGCCACGATCAGCTTCGGATTGGAGAGCAGCGCGCGGGCAATCGCGACACGCTGAAGCTGCCCGCCGGAAAGCTCATGCGGATAACGGCGACGCACTTCCTTCAGCGACAATCCGACCTTGCGCAGCGCGTCATCGACGGCCACATCCGATGCGTGTCTGGTCGCCTGCGGCCGAGAAACCGGCGCCGTGTCATGAACAGATAGCGATCGATCTCGCTTCAGCGGGTTGAAGGCTTCGAACGGATTCTGGAAGATCGGCTGCACCTTGTGCATGAAGGCCATGCGATCGGCGCTGCTCCGCACCTGTCGCAAGATCGATGCCGTCGAACACCAGCTGCTGCCGCTGCTCGGCCGTTCGATGTTCAGGATCATCCGCGACAGCGTAGTCTTGCCGCTGCCGGATCTCGCCGATGATCGTGAAAATCTCCGGCCTGCCCGCATCGATCTGAAAGCTGACATCGTTGACGGCGACAATCCGCCGGCTCGAGAACAGGCCGCCCCGAGTGAAGGTCTTGCTGACATGACGAAACGTCCAGCAGCAGCGCGCTCATGGCTCGCTCGCTCCCGTTCACGGCGAAACAGGCGACGCGATGCCCCGGCGCGGCCTCGATCATAGCCGGGGACCGCGGCGGCTGCAAACCTCCATCGCCAGCGGGCAGCGCGGATGAAAGCGGCATCCCGGCGGCGGATCGGCGAGATTTGGCGGCGCGCCCTCCAGTCCCTTGCGCGGCACATCGTCACCGATGCGCGGCAGGCTGGAGATGAGGTGCCTGGTGTAGGGATGAAGCGGGTTGCGGAACATCTCCGCCGTCGCCGCCTCCTCCGACCAGGCGGCCGGCATACATGATGCCGAGCCGGTCAGTCAGATGGGCGTGCACGCCCATGTCGTGGGTCACGAACAGGACCGACGAGCCGATCTCGCGCTGAATGCCGCGGATCATGCCGAGCACGTCCTTCTGCACCACGACATCGAGCGCGGTGGTGGGCTCGTCGGCGATGATGAAGTCGGGACGGCAAATGGTGGCGAGCGCGATGGTCGACGCGCTGGCGCATGCCGCCGGACAGTTCATGTGGATAGGCTGCCAGCACCGATGCGTCGAGTTTGACCCGCGCCAGATGGTCGACGACCTGCTGCTCGAATTCCTTCTCGGTGCCGGCGATGTGCGGGCTACGCGAAATCGACGAAAGCTTCGCCGCAAGCCGGCGCACCGGATTCAGAACATTCATCGAGCCTTGCATGATGTAGGACAGATGCCGCCAGCGGATCCGCGCCACTTCGGCCGGCGGCGCGCGGTGCAGTCCCGCCATAGCCCGGCAGGAAACGCGAATTCCACGGTGCCGCCGACAACTTCCAGCGGCGGCCTGATGGCGCCGGCGATGGTCTTGATCAGCGTGGTCTTGCCAGAGCTGGACTCGCCGGCGAGGCCGTAGATCTCGCCGCGCTGAACGTCGAAGCTGATGCCGTCGACCGCCTTGACGTAGCGCTTGACGCCGAAATGGTTGGTGCGGAAGTGCGCCTGCAGATCGCGCACCGACAGGATCGGCCAGCGCTGTCGAGCTGTGGCGGTGTTCGTTCGCAATGGCAGCAGTAGCGTGATCACGACGTCCCCGGCACATGCGGCTCAGGCGGCTGCGCGGGTCGATGTACTCGTTCATCGATACCGCCAGCAGAAACAGCCCGATGAACGTCATGATCACGACGACGGTCGGAAAGGCGATCCACCACCAAACTCCGGCCACCATCGCGGTGTGCTGGTTGGCCCAGTAGATCATGCCGCCGATGGTCAGGGTGTTGATGTCGGTGAAGCCGAGCACCGCGAGCGTCACTTCCAGCCCGATCGACCAGACCATGTTGTTCATCGTGGTCGAGAACACGATCGGCATGACGTAGGGCAGATGCTCCTGCACCAGGATCTCGCGCGTGCGTCATGCCGGAAAACACGGCTGCTCTGGGTGAACTCGCGGGTCTTCAGGCTCATCGCCACCGAGCGGATCAGCCGCGCGTCATAGGCCCAGCCGAGGCAGGCCATGATCAGCGCCAGCATCAGCCACGACATGCTGATCGCGCATCACGAAATAGAACAGCACCAGGATCGGAAGCAGCGGAATCACGATGAAGGTGTCGTTCACCGACATCAGCACGCGGTCGATCCAGCCGCCCTTGTAACCGCTGACGAGCCCGATCACGAGCGCCAGGAGCGCGGCTGATCAGCGCCACGGTGCATGCCGAACAGCAGCGTGTTGCGAATGGCGAAAGTCAGTTGCCAGAACACGTCCTGGCCGCGCGACGTGGTGCCGAACCAGTAGGTCAGCGATGGCGGCACGTCCGGCGGTACCACATAGACGTCCTGTGCGGATAGGGCGAGAAACTCGCAAGCAGCCGACAGCAGCAGCACGAGGCCGACCAGCGCGACGCCGATCCGGAATTCGGCGTTGTAGCGCAGCAGATCGCGCAGGATCGCCGAGCATCAGCTCACCTTCACCCTGGGATCAAGCAGCGGGTAGAGAAGATCGATAACAAGCACGCCGATCGATACGCCGAGGATCGAGATCGTGGTGACGCCGAGCACCAGGCCGTAGTCGCCGGCATAGACGGCATCGACCAGCAGCGAGCCGACGCCGGGATAGCCGAACACCTTTTCGGTGATGACGGCGCCGTTGAAGATGCCGCCGAGCGACATGGCAAGCCCGGTCACCTGCGGCACCAGCGCATTGCGCATCACATAGGATGACAGGATGCGCCGGCTCTTCGACGCCGGCCAAGTTCGGCGTAGACCACATAGTCCTCGGTCACGACATTGGAGACCAGCGAGCGCATGCCGAGAAACCAGCTGCCGACGCCGATCAGGATCAGCGAAAGCGCGGGCAGGATGGCGTGCTTCAACACGCTGGCGACGAAGCTCGAGCGTCCACGCCTGCGGCAGGTTCATTGCCGAACCGCCGGTGATCGGAAGCACCGGCCACAGAAAGCCGAACACGATCAGCAGCAGCAGCGCCAGAATGTAATAGGGGATCGGATGCAGGCCCATGGCGATCACGCCCATCAACTTCAGTCCGCGGCTTTTCTGGTAGTAGCCGGCGAGTCCGCCCAGCAGGTTTCCGAGCACCCAGGTGATGATGGTCGAGACCACGAGCAGTCCCGGCGGTCCAGGGCAGCGCGCGTGCGATCAGGGTCGCGACCGGGGTCGGAAACGCCGACATCGACGGGCCGAAATCGGCGCGCAGGATCCGCTTCCAGAACACCAGATATTGCTCGATCGGCGGTGCCCTCGAGGCCGTAGAGCTCGCGCAGCGAGGTGCGCATCTGCTCGATCGCTTCGGGTGCCGTGTTGCCAAACGACGTGACCGCCGAGATCGACTGCTCGACCGGATCGATCGGCGTGGCATGGGTGATCACATAGGCGAGGTTGATGCCGATGAAGACCACGAGCACGAACTGCACGAGCCGTTTGGCGATGTAGGCGAGATATCCGCTCATGAATTTCCGAGATGCCGAAGGCTCGCTTCCGGACAAGACGCAACCGTCTGTCCGGCAGAAGTCGACGCTCGATTTTCGGCATCACGCCCTAGTTGGCCGGCTTCAGCTTGACGAACATGGAGCGCGAGTTGCCCCAGTTCGGAACCGGATCGGTGTACGGATTTTCCGACGTCGGAAAGCCGGTCCAGTAAGTCTGGTCCATCGCCGTGAAGACGTTATAGGCCATCAGCGGAATGGTCGGCATTTCCTGCACCGCAAGCTTGACGTAGTCCTTGCCGAGCTCGATCGATTTTGGATCGTCGAACCCGACGGTGCGGGTCTCCTCGATGATCTTGTCGAGCGCCGGGCTCGACCAGCGCTGCCAGTTGCGCGCGCGGCTGCGGTTTGCCGGGCTCGGCGACGAACTGCGAATGCCAGCTGTCCATGAAGTAGGACAGATCCTGGTGACCTCCCCAGGTCTCGACGCTCCAGCCGATGAAGGTGTCGAAATCGCCGGCGGCCCGTCGCGTCGGCAGCGTGCCCTGCGCCACATCGACCTTGGCATCGATCCCGCCTGCTTCCATTGCTGCACGATCATGGTGCCGGCACGCGTCATCACCGGGCGCAGATCGCCTTCGACCATCGACGCGAACGGTGAAGGGCTTTCCGTCCGGCGTGAGCCAGGCGCCGCCGCGCTTGCTGCAAGCCGGCCTTCTCAAGCAGTTCCTGCGCCGCCTGCGGATCGGTCTTCCACCAGCCCATGCCGAAGGCCCGGGCGATCTCCTTCGGGATCGGCATGGATCTGTTCGCCCATGGAAGGCCGCAGCATGTCGGCGATCTGTTTGCCGACCGTCGGATCGTACGGCTTGATCTTGCGCTTGCCGGTGTCGATTTCGAAACCCTTGAGCCACTCTTCCATCGGCTGGTGATAGGCTGCCGGATGCGTCCCGGTCGGCGGCACGCCGATCGCCGATATCGTGGCGGCGCCGCGATAGGCCGCCATCGACACCGCCTTGATGTCGATCAGCAACGCCAATGCCCAGCGCACATCCGGATTCTGAACAGCTCGTTCTGGGTCGTTGAAGATCACCGCCGGCAGCGTTGGATCCGGATGGCCATAGGGGAATCCCTTGAACCAGGCGCGCGTCGACTTGCTCTGCTTGGCGAGCGCAAACATGCCTTCGGGCGCGATATCGTGGATTACATCGAGCTCGTGGTTGAGCTGCGCGATCACCCGCTTGTCCGGCGGGCCGGGATCGACATAGGCGAGATATTTCGGACCGGGCTTGCCGTAACGCGCCGAGCGTGGTGCGCTGCCAGTCGTCGCGCAATTGCCAGATGTACCATTTGCCGTCGGGGTCGTAGCTGTTGCAGCACGTAGGCGCCGAGAGAAACCGGCTTGTTGAAATCGAACTTGGCCGGGTCTTCCACCTTCTCGAACACATGCTTGGGCATGATCCAGATCGCGTTCCATCGCACCGTGAAGTTGGCGTGGAAGCGCGAGTTGGGCTTCTTGAGCTTGAACACCACCGTGTAGGGATCGGGCGCATCGACCGAATGCGACATTGCTGGCCAGAACCGCGCTGAACCGCATCCCGGATTCTTGATCTGGGTCATCACGGTCGAAATGACGTCATCGGCCGTGAACTCGACGCCGTCGCTCCAGAAGATGCCCTTGCGCAACTGCGCGGTCATTTCGGTGAAGTCGGCATTGTATTGCGGCTTGTCGGCGGCGAGCGAGTTGTCCCAGACGCCAGTCGAGACCGCTTTCCGGATCGATGTACCAGAGCGTATCGAGTGCCGCCTGCTGCAGTCCGTTGGATTGCGGAGCCGGCATTGATCGCCCAGATATTGAACCAGCCGGCGTTCTTGATCGGTCCCTTCCGGATTTTCGAGAATCAGCAATTCTTTCCTGGGAATGTTTTGCGGAATGCCCTGGGCATGCTCGAGCTCATCGACAGGAAAAGTTGCGGCATCCAGGCAGCACACAGAGCCAGCACCAGCAGCGCACGAATGCGGCTCATCGTTTTCTCCTGATCGCGAGGTGTTCTTTGGCAAGTTGTGCGGGCAATCTAGACGCGGGGAAATTCGATGAACAACAGAAATTGTGATCTGTATCCGAAGATCGGGTTCACTTGGTCGGAATTTGGACCTGGATCTGGTGAGATTACCGTCGCAAACTGACAGCCGCAGTCTCCACGAACTGAATTGATCGGTGCCAGTTGGATTGTCCCAAACGTGCCATCAGCGGTCTGGCCGTGATTGGCATCCCAAGCCCGCTGTGCCTCAATTGCTCTGAGGAGGCGGTCGACATAACGTGCATGAAAAACTGGACGAAAACCAATGGCAATTATCAAGATAGCCGAGACCGGATTCTACCGGATCCCGTTGACCGTTGTCCTTTCCGACAGCACGCACGGCGAAATTAAAGCCTTCGAATTAATAACCTGCCGTGTCCGCGATTCAGACGGGGCTGAAGGCGTCGGCTATACCTATACAGTCGGCCGCAATGGGGGCGCGGTTGCCGACATTCTCCGGCGGGAGGTCCCCGAACTGATCGAGGGCCGGGAAGCCAATGATACCGAGGCCATTTGGCAGCACGTCTGGTGGGCATTGCATTACGGCGGGCGTGGCGGAGCGCCCGTGCTCGCGCTCTCGGCGCTCGATATCGCGCTGTGGGATCTGAAGGCGCGCCGCGCCGATCTGCCCCTGTTTCAGTCTACTCGGCGGCTTCGACGCCCGCGTGCCTTGTTACGCCGGCGGCATCGACCTCGACCTCTCCGTCGAGGCGCTTCTGAAGCAGACCGAGGACAACGTCGCCAAGGGCTTTCGCGCGATCAAGATGAAAGTGGGCCGCCCGGATCTCGCATCTGACGTCACGCGGGTGCAGGCGATGCGCAAACACCTCGGTAACGGCTTTCCTCTGATGGCGGATGCGAACATGAAATGGACGGTTGAGGAAGCCATCCGCGCCGCACGCGCGCTGCAACCCCACGACCTCACCTGGCTAGAAGAGCCGACCATTCCCGATGATATTGCCGGTCACGCCCGCATCATGGCTGCCGGCGGCGTGCCGATCGCGGCCGGCGAAAACCTGCGCTCGCTCTGGGAGTTCAAGAACTATATCTCGGCTGGCGCCGTGTCCTATCCTGAGCCCGACGTCACCAATTGCGGTGGCGTCACGGCCTTTATGAAGATCGCGCGCCTGGCAGAAGCGTTCAATCTTCCGGTAACTAGCCACGGCGCACATGACGTCACCGTCCACCTGCTGGCGGCCTGCCCAAATCGCTCCTATCTCGAAGCGCACGGCTTTGGGCTCGACCGCTATATCGAGCACCCGCTCGCTCTCGACCAAGGGATGGCTTTGGCGCCAGCGCGACCCGGCCACGGTAGTCACCTTCGACTGGAAGGGTTGGCGCAGCTCGCGCAATAGCTGGAGCGGCTGGTGGGCAATACTCAATGAACGAAACTGATCGGCCGAAGACAGCCGGCACTTGCCGCCTCTGCCGCCACTGGGCGCCACGGCTTTTGTTGACACAGTGTTGACACGCCACTTCTATCGCATGAGACGCTAAATAGAAAAGCCGCCAAGTCTTTGACTTAGCGGCTTTATCTGGTTGCGGGATAGGATTTGAACCTATGACCTTCAGGTTATGAGGGTGACTTAGCACCACCTAACCGATTGATTTAGCTATATTTGTCAATCCCCATGTGCCGCTGGTGTGCCACGGCCGCGCAGACGGCCTCCTGCGCAAATTCCTATGGTGCAGCTTAAGCGAAGAGACCCTTGGCTATCTGGTCCATTGCCTTCTTGTGGTCCTCGTGTGGGAACAGATGCCCGTACCTGTCCATCGTGACTTGCAGCGAAGCATGGCCAGCGAATGTCTGCACCGTTTTCGGCGCGCACCCGGCTTCGATCCAACTCGATATGGCGAAGTGCCGAAGCGCATGCCAATTAAAACGCCGGGGTGGCGGGGAGAGCGCGTCGGGGTCCGCCTCGGTGGGCAACTTCAAGGCTATCAAAGAGCGGGCCAGAAGCGGCGTTTCACCAGGTTGTCATGACTGATGTGGTTTCCCTCATCGTTTGGAAAAATGAGGTCTTCCGGCGCTTTGAATTTCGATTTTAGCTTCCAGGCTTTCAACATCGCCGTGAGTTGTCGGGATATCGGAACAGTTCTTACGCCAGCCGCGCTCTTGGGTGCACCTTCCTCACGATAGGCATCAACACGGCGGCCAATGTGCAGCTGGCCACTTCTCTAAGTCGACATCACGCCAGCGGGTTGCCCACTGCTCCCTGCTCGAACACCTGTGGACGCAGCGAAAGCTAGCCTGACGGAAAGTCAGAGCCATAAAAATTCTCGATATCAGCGAACATTTTTCGAGTTTTACAATTGCTTGCTGCGGCGCAGAAAATCAAGCGGTTCCTGTTCGTTCGCGTTTGAAAAAGGCGTATCGATGACTTCCGGTCGCCTGACTTGGTCGCTCGCGATGTCAGCGTCCAGTTCGAGGGTTTGAAAGCGCTTGTCCGGCGTCACGCTGGCGGTGCCGCGGGGACGCATCACCGGACTGATCAGGCCCTAACGGCGCCGGAAAAACCACGCTCATCAACGTCTTGACGGGCTTTCAGCGCGTTGGCGCGGGGACCGTCGAACTGGAGGGTGAAACGGTCAACGGTATCGCGGCCTCACAAGCTGCGACGCAAGGGCGTGGCGCGCACTTTTCAATCAGGACGCCTTTTTCGCGAGCTGCCGGTTGTTGGACAACCTGGAGGTCACCGGCGTGGGCCTCGGTCTAACCCGGCGCGACGCGATCGCAGAGGCCGAGCGCGTGATGGACTGGCTGGGCATATCGCCACCTGGCCGGCTGCCATCGCCGGGGCCACTGCCCTACACCGACGAGCGGCGCGTCGCCATCGGCCGGGCCATCATGTGCAATCCGCGCTATCTGCCGCTGGACGAGCCCGCAGCAGGCATGTCCGAGCATGAAAGCCATGATCTGGCCGCCATCATCAAGCGGATTGCCGGCGAACTCGGGTTCGGCGTGCTGCTGATCGAGCACAATATCGGGCTTGTGCTCTGAGCTGTGCGAACGTATCTTCGTGCTCGACTCCGGCGAGATCATCGAAGTCGGTCCACCGGATCAGATCCGCAACAGCGATGCGGTCCGGCACGCCTACATGGGTACGCAGCGGGACGAAATCATCCCGGCGCTTGCGGCTGCCGAGGCGGTCGCACCATGACATCGCTCGGCCGTCGACAACATCACGGTTCGCTATGGGCGCTTGACCGCCTTGCGCGGCATCAGTCTAACGATCGCCGAAGGTGAGGTCCTGTTCGTGACCGGCCCCAATGGCGCCGGAAAGTCGACCTTGCTGAATGCGATTGCCGGCGTCGTGCCGCTCATCTCGGGATCCATCACGATGGATGGCGCGGAGGTGACAGGAGAGCCCCGCCCGAGTCGATCGCCCGGCGGAGATTTTCGCTCGTGCCCGAAGGGCGCAACGTCTTTGGTGCGCTGAGCGTCGAGGAGAATTTGAAGGTCGGCGCCGGCATGCGGGCCGACAGGCAGCAAGGTCGCCGACGATCTTGAATCCGTCTACCGTGAATTCCCGATGCTGGCTGAGCGCCGCCACGCGCGCAGCCGGCATGCTTTCCGGTGGCCAGCAGCAGATGCTCTGGTCATCGGCCGCGCCCTGATGACCTCGCCCCGCCTCATGGCGATCGACGAGCCATCGCTCGGACTTTGCGCCCAAGATCATCGATCAGGTGTACTGAAATCCTGATGCGGTTGCGGGCGCAGCGCAAGCTGACCCTGTTGATCGTCGAGCAAAGTTCGACGCGCGCCATGATGACCGGCGGGCGGATGATCCTCATGCGTGGCGGACGCATCGTGCTCGAGGGCGAAGCGGGCGACATGGTCAAGGACGAGCGCCTGAAGCAGGCGTATTTCGGCTTCGGAGACCATTGAAGCATGACAGGACTGGCCTGCAAATCGTCTTTGACGCGCTCAGCCTCGGGTAGCCTCTATGCCCTGGGCGCGCTCGGCGGATCGCGCTGATCTTCGGCGTGATGCGGCTGGTGAACTTCGCGCACGGCGATTTCATCGCCTTCTGCGTGTTCGCAATGCTGTGGCCGTCGATCAATGCGGCTGCCATCGTCTTCGCCGGCAACCTGCCATCTCTACCTTCTCGTTCCGCTGCTGCTGCTTGTCGGGGCCGCGCTGTCGATGTTGTCGGAGGTGATCGTTTTCCGGCGTTTCACGCAGCGCCAATCCGGCGACGATGATGATCGCCTCCTTCGCCCTCGGCTTCGCGATCCGGCAATCTTCTGTTGATGCTGTATTCGAGCCGCCCGAAGTCGATCACGCTATGGCCCAGTCTCAGCCTGCCGGTCGAACTCCTGGCGCCCGCATCCCGATGCTGCAAGTCGTCACGATCGTCGATCACGCTGGCCGTCCTAGTTGCGCTGACGCTGTTCCTCAAACGCACGCGTTACGGTTTAGAGATCGCGCGCTGCGCCGAGAACTTCACTATGGCCCGCATGCGCTCGGGGTGCGCGCCAATGGCGTCATCTTGCTGGCGTTTGCCATCAGCGGCATGCTGGCGGCGGCGATCGGGTTGATCCTGGCGATCAACTCCGGCACGGCGGATATTGGGATGGGCGCCAATATCGATGCTGATCGCCTTCATCGCCACGGTGATCGGAGGTCTTGGCAGCGTGCCGGGAGCGCGTTGCCGCCGGCTTCTGATCGGCGGCGCGCAGCGTCGTATTTCAGGCGACCCTGCCGCACGACCGCCCGCGTCTCTCCGCGATGCCTTTTGTGTATGGCGCCGTGATCGCGTGGTCCTGCTGGTGCGCCCGCAAGGGCTGTTCGCACCCCAAATCTGCGTAAGCAGAGGGTCTGACGCATGTCGCAGCGGTCACTCGGTCATTTGGCGAACGATCGCGACACCAGGTCATCACTGATCGCGGCGCTGCTGGCCATTGCAGCCTTGACTTATCGATTTCGGCAGCAGGGCACTTCAATCGCTACCGTGGTCAGGATGTTCATCAACATCATGGTGGTCGCCGGCCTCTACGTGTTTGTCGGCAAATTCAGGGCCTGTTGTCGTTCGGCCATATCAGCTTCATGTGCCTCGGCGCCTATATGACCGCATGGCTGACCATCCCGCCGATGATGAAATCGGTCACGCTCAAGGGGCTGCCCGGCTGGCTCCTGCACACGCAACTGCCGATGTGGGTCGCCACGCCGATTTCGGGCGCGTTCGCGGCCGCTGTTTGCGCTCATCGTCGGGCGCGTCATCATGCGGTTGTCCGGGATCGCCGCTTCGGATCGCGACCTTTGGGTTGCTCGGCGTCGTCAACAACGTCTATTCGAACTGGGACTCGGTGACGGGCGGACAGGGCTCCATCGTCGGCACGCCGGCCACGCATGAACTGCTGGATCGGATGGCTGGGCGCCGCGGTCGCGATCGCGATCGCGTATCTCTACGCGATTTCCCGCTTCCGGCTTGGCGCTTCGCGCCACCCGCGACGAGGCAGGTGGCTGCCAGCGCCTCCGGAATCGACATTGTCCGCGAGCGGCTGATCGCCTTTGCCGTCAGCGCCTTCATCATCGGTCTCGCCGGCGCGCTCTATGCGCACTTCCTGAGCATCGTCAATCCGCGGCTCGTTCTATCTGCCGCGAACGACGTTCATCACCTTGTCTGATGCTGGTGGTTGGCGGCATGAACAGCCTCAGCGGAGCCGTCGCCGGCGTAGTGCGTGATTTCCGCGCTGATCGAGATGTTTCGCAACCTGGAAAGGGCGTCAGCCTCGGCGGTCTGACCATCGCACTCCCGAACGGCGTTCAGGAGATCGCGATCGGCATCATCACAATCGTCATCCTGATGTACTTGCCAACCGGCCTCACTCGCAACCGGGAATTCTCCTGGAGAGGATGGCCGCTCGAGCGGCGGCTGCCGCGACCTGCGCAAACGGCTGAGGAGTCCGAACTGAAGTACGGTTAACAAAGCGGAGGAGTGGTCAAATGCGTTTCATGACAATACTAGGCACCGTAGCTGCTGACGACCGCGCTGTGGTCTACGCCGACCCTGGCAGCCGACGAGATCGTGGTGGGATTTGCGACCGCAGCATCCGGCTTCATGCAGGCCTACGACAAGCCGGCCCAGGATGCCGCGCTGATCCGCATCGACGAGATCAACAAGGCGCAGGCGGTCTGCTCGGCAAGAAGATCAAGCCGCGTGTTTGCAGACACCAAGACCGATCAGGCCGAGGGCGCCAAAGCGGGCCTCTGCGGTGCTCGATCAGGGTGCGGAGTTGGTGATCGTCTCCTGCGACTACGATTTCGGCGCGCCGGCGTGCCCTGCAAGCGCAGTCGGCCGGTAAAGTCTCCTTCTTCCTGTGCGCGGAGTCGATCAAGGCCGGCATCCCTGGCGTCGGTCCCTACTCGTTCTCCGGGCCTCGGTGCTGGCGGCCGTGCAGGGCGCGACCATGGCGGAATGGGCCTACACGAAGAAGAATGCCCGCAGCTTCTACCGGCTGCTCGACAGCTGGACCGTCTATAACAAAGGGTATCTGCGACGGCTTCGACTGGATGATGCCGCGTCTGAAGGACGCAACGCTCGCCGGCAGCGACACATTCAAGAACGATGATGCCTCGATCGCGTCGCAGATCACGCGCATCAAGAGCCTGCCGAAGGAGCCGGACGCCATCATGCTCTGCACGATGATGCCGGGCGCCGTCTCCGCCATCAAGCAGATCGCGCCGCCGGTATCAAGTCGATGATCCTCAACGGCTCCGGCGTCGATGGCAGCTATTGGCTGAACCGCCGTTCCGGACCTGTCGAACTTCTACGTGCCGGTGCAGGGTTCGATCTATGGCGACGACCCCAACACGAAGGTCAACGAGTTCAACAAGAAGTACAAGGAAGCCACCGGAGGCGATCCGTCCAGCCAGTACGTCTATCCCGGATATGTCCTGATCGACGTCCTGGGCGCAAGCGCCGTCGAGCGCGCCAAGTCGACCGACGCCGCCGGCCGTGGTGGCGGAGCTCGAGAGAATGAACAACGAGGCCACGCTGTTCGGGCCACGTACCTTCAGCAAGGACCTGCACCATCAGAACCAGGGCCGCTATCTGGATCGTCGATACCGAGCAAGGCAAGCCGACAGCGTGGTCGATCAGTGGACGATTTCGGGGAAGATCCCAGTCGACTATCTGGTCTCCAAGTAAATCGGCGATCGCGCCGTCGCGGGTTGCCTGCCACCGGCGGCGTCTCGTTGGGTCAATCACGCATGAACTTGACGCCTGCCGAAGCCGGCGGGCGTCTCGTTCGGCTGGCGTTCAGGGTTGGTTTGCGACTATTGCGCTCGAATGCGGCAGCCGGGGATAAGGACAATACAGAGAGATGGTCATCGATCAATTGCGACATGGGCGAGGCCTTCGGCCTCTACAAGATGGGTGACGACGCAGGCCTGATGCCCCAGATCGACGTGGCCAACGTCGCTTGCGGATTCCACGGCTCCGACTTCAATCACATGCGCACGACCGTGCGCCTGCGCCAAACAGCATGGCGTCAAGGTTGGCGCGCATCCCTCGCTGCCCGGATTTGCAGGGGTTCGGCCGGCAGCGAGATGAAGATCGGCCGCGAAGAGCTGACGAACTGCCTGCTCTACCAGATCGGTGCGCTCAAGGGCGTTCCTGGATGCCGAAGGCGTGACCCTCAATCACATCAAGCCGCACGGCGCGCTCTATGGCATGGCTGCGCGGATGGAGGACATCGCCGAGGCCGTGGCGGACGCGGCCGATGTCTATCAAGGTGCCGCTGTTCGGCATGACAGGGACGCTGCACGAGAAGGTCTCATCAGCGCCGCGGTCATAGCCTTCGTCGCCGAATACTACGCCGATCTCGACTATAACGCCGACGGCGGCCTCATCATCACGCGCGAACATGACGCCAAGGATCCAGCCGACGCCGCCGCGCGCGTGCCTGCGAGCCATGACCGAAGGCAAGACGCGAAGTCGTCGGCGGCAACGACGATCGCCGTCGGGTCCGATTCCATCTGCGTCCACTCCGACACACCGAATGCCGTCGCCATCGCCCAAGCCGTTCGCGAGGCCGTCCGCCCCATCTGGCAACGCGCTGATGCGCGTCGGCCAAGGCCAAGCGATCAAGCTACGAGGAACTCATGGCCATCAAGCAGATCCTTTCGCCCTCCCGGGCATTTTCTACCGCAAGCCGGCGCCGGACAAGCCGGCCTACAAATCCGATGGCGACACGGTCGCGCAACGACGACACGGATCGGCCTCGTCGAGGTCATGAAGTCGTTCAACGAGGTGAAGGCAGGCGCCGCCGGGCAAGATCGTGCGCTTCCTGGTCGAGAACGAGGACGCCGGTGATGGCCGGTCAGCCGATCGCCGAGATCGACGTCTGAGGCTTGCAAACCGTCCATGACGATCCATAGCTCTCATTGCCAATCGTGGCGAGATCGCGGTCCGCATCATTCGTGCGGCACGCGAGCTCGGGCTGCGCACGGTGCAGGTCTACAGCAAGGCCGACGCGGACTCGCTTGCCGTGCGGCTGGCGGACGAGAGCGTCGACATCGGTCCGCCGCCAGGCGTCGAAATCCTATCTCAGACCGCGATGCGATCTCGCCGCCGCGCGCAGGACGACCGGCGCCGACGCCATCCATCCCGGCTACGGTTTCCTGCCGGAGAATGCCGAGTTCGCCGCCGCGGTCGAGCGGCCGGGCTCGTCTTCGTCGGGCCCGACGGCGCAGTCCATCCGCCTGATGGGCGACAAGGTCGCGCGCGCGCGGGAACGCGGCGGCGGCAGGCGTGCCGACGCGTTCCGGGCAGCGCGCGGCCGTCTGGACATCGCCGGAGGCGGCGTTTGCCTGGCGGAGAGCGATCGGCTTTCCCGTCATGATCAAGGCGGCGGCCGGCGGTGGCGGCCGCGGCATCCGCATCGCGCGACGATCCGAAGAGTTCGAGCGCCTGATGCCGCAGGCGCAGGCGCGAGGCGCTCGGCCGCCTTCGGCGACGGCGGGCTCTATGTCGAGAAAGCTCGATCGAGCGCGCGCGCCACATCGAGGTGCAGGTGCTCGGCGACGGCGCACGATGTCATCCACTGCTTCGAGCGCGAATGCTCGCTGCAGCGCCGCCGTCAGAAGGTCTGGGAGGAGGCGCCTCGCCGTCGCTCCCGTCCGAGATCCGCGCAGGCGTCTGTGCGCCTCGGCCGTCGCGCTCGCGCAAGGCGGTACGACTATCGCGGCGCCGGCACGCTCGAATATCTCTACGACGACGCAGCCACGCCTTCTATTTCCTCGAGATGAACACGCGCATCCAGGTCGAGCATCCGGTGACCGGAGTTGGTCACCGGCATCGATCTGGTGCGCGAGATGATCCAGATCGCCGGCGGCGAGCCGCTTGCGCATCCGCCAGGATCAGGTGCGCGTCAGGGCCATGCGATCGAGGTCGCATCAACGCCGAGGATCCGGCGAAAGGCTTCGCGCCGAACCCGGGCACCGTCAGCGCGCTCAGCGTTCCCGGCGGCAACGGCGTGCGTTTCGACAGCATGCTCTATGCCGGCTACACGGTGCCGCCGTTCTACGACAGCCTGCTCGGCAAGTTGATCGTCCACGACGAGAGACCGCGCGCGCATCGCGACGGCTCGATCGCGCTCTCGGTGAACTGAACGTCGAGGGCCTGGCGACGACCAAGCCGCTGCACCAGGCGCTGGCTCGCGATGCCGACGTGCAGGCCGGGCGATTTCATACTGCCTGGCTCGAACCGTGGCTTGCATCACGATATTGCAGCTCTTGCCGCATCAGAGCCAGCGCCGGCGTCACCGGCGTTCCTACCCCGACCGCAAGTAACCCGCCACGTCAGCAACAGGAGGCCAGAGCCCATGCAAACTCGATTTTCCTTCGGCGGCGACGAGCACATCTTCGCCGAAGTGGATGAAGCCATGTCGCTTGGAGGCTTTCTTCAAGAGCCTCTTCATCACCAACGCGGTACGCGACGCCGAGATCAAAGGCGTCACCGAGATCTGTCCGGCCAACGCCTCCTATCCAGATCAAGTTCGATCCGGATCGTGATCAGCCCGACGACATGCTCGCCGAGCTGAAGCGGCTGGAGCCGGCGGCCGAGAAAGTCCGAGCCGTGTCATCGAGACGCGGATCATCGAGATTCCGGTGCTTCTACGACGATCCCTGGACGCAGCGAGACGCTTGATGCGCTTCCGCGAGCGCCACCAGGATCCCGACGGCACCGATCATCGAATACGCCGCGCGCATCAACAATCTCGACGCGGATCGACGCGTTTCATCAAGGCGCATTCAGGCGCGCCCTGGTTCGTCTCGATGGTCGGCTTCGTCGCCGGCCTGCCCTTCCTCTATCAGATGGTCGAGCGCAACGCGGCAGATCGAGGTGCCGAAATATCTGCGCCCGCGCACCGACACGCCCAAGCTGACCGTCGGGCACGGCGGCTGCTTCGGCTGCATCTATTCGGTGCGCGGCGCCGGCGGCTACCAGATGTTCGGCATCACGCCGATGCCGATCTACGATCCCAACCAGAAGATCAGCTATCTGCGCGACTTCATGTGCCTGTTCAGGCCGGGCGACATCGTGAAATGGAAGCCGATCGACCGCGGCAGCCTATGACGCGGCGGTCGCCGACGTCGAGGCCGGCCGCTTCGCGCCGCCATCCGCGACGTCTCGTTCTCGCTCGCCGAGTTCAACCGCGACATCGACGGCTACAATCGCAAGCTCGAGGGGGTCCTCCATGGCCATTAAGGTTTTGAAGCCGGGTCTCGCCACCACCGTTCAGGACCTCGGGCGGCCCGGCTACTATCACATCGGCATCCCGCTCTCCGGCGGCATGGACCGGCATCGCGCTCGCGGCCGCCAACCTGCTCGTCGGCAATGACGGAGGGCGCGGCCGTTCTCGAAGCCGTATTCATGGGGCCGGAGCTTGAGTTCACCGATGACGCGATGGTCGCGGTGACGGGCGCCGAGTTGCCACCCAAGCTCGACGGCGTTCCGCGCGAGACGTGGACCTCCTTCAAGGTGAAGCGCGGCCAAATACTCTCCTTCGATTTCCTGAAGAAGGGCGCGCGCGCCTACATTGCCGTCGCAGGCGGAATCGATGTGCCCGTGGTGCTCGGCATCGCGCTCGACCTACGCGCTCGGCGCGCTCGGCGGCTTCAAGGGACGCAAGCTCGAAGCCGGCGACGAGCTGCCGGTCGGTGCGGCCGCGACAGCGGTCAAGGAGGGCCGCACGGTCGGCGAAGAATTGCGCGGCTTGCCGATGGCGATGCCGCACGGAGTTGCGCGTCATGCCCGGCCTTTACTGGCATCGCATCACCGATGCCGCCGGCAGGGGTTTCTTTTCTGATACCTGGAAGGTCGCGCCGGAAGCCGACCGGATCGGCTACCGCTTCACGCGGCGGCAAGCCGCTCGAGTTCGTGCCGCGTGAGCCGCCGTTCGGCGCGGGCTCCGATCCCTCCAACATCGCCGATGCCTGCTATCCCTATGGCTCGATCCAGGTGCCCGGAGGCACTGAGCCGATCGTGCTGCATCGCGACGCGGTTTCAGGCGGCGGCTACTTCATGGTCGGCACGGTCATTTCGGCCGATATGGATCTGATCGGCCAGCTTCAGCCCAATACGCCGGTCAGGTTCGTCAAGGTCGAAATGGATCAGGCGCTTGCGGCCCGCAAAGTGCGTGCCGAGCTGCTGGCGAAAATCCGCTCGTCCTTGAAGTCATCGCCCTGAATTCTCGAACATAATTTCGGCGCTGGTTGACTCGGAGCGTCTGATGGCCGACGGGATTACTTTTCTTCAGATCGTCGTCCCGCTCTATCCTTTTTGAGCATTATCTTTTCGGAAACCGCTGCACGTTTTCCGGGATATTTGCGCCAACAGTCGGCACAGACCGGTTCACATCCAAATTGTGGTGATCATCGTTGGGAAACGTGATGGGACGTCTTGCTTTCAGTCAATGTCGGCCTGCCGCGCGACATCACCTGGCAAGGCAAGACGGTCGCATACCGGCATCTGGAAGGCGCCGGTTGAGGGCCCGCGCATGGTGCGCCGGCTCAACATAGACGGCGACGGACAAGGAGATTTGCACGGCCACGGCGGCGAACGCCGGGCCGTATTTGTCTATCAGATGGATTCCTATCGGTATTGGCAGAGCCATCTGGGACGAAACGACTTCGCCTACGGGCAGTTCGGTGAGAACTTCACCGATCGATGGCCTGCCGGATGCAGAGGTGTGCATCGGAGACCGCTACCGGATCGGCGGCGCGCTTGTTCGAGGTGACGCAACCGCGCGTCACCTGTTACCGGCTGGGCATCCGCATGAACGAGCCGGAAATGGCCGCGCTGGTGGTCAAGCACGGCAGACCCGGCTTCTATTTCCGTGTGCTGGAGGAAGGCGAAGTGGAGGCCGGCAACGAGATCACGCAGGTCGCTTCCGGGCCCGAGCGCATGAGCGTGTCCGAGATCGATGCGCTGCTCTACATGCCGGGTCATCCCCGCGATCAGCTGGAGCGCGCGCTGCGCATCCCGGCGCTGAGCGTCGGCTGGCGTCGTTCCTTCGAGGCGCTGCTCGCACAGGAGCGCAAGGGCGGCGCGACGACGGGAAACGCCGGACTCGCTGCAGCGTCCGGCCCGCCGCCGGCGTGGCGTGGATTCCGCCCGCTTCGCGTCTCGCGCAAGGTGCGCGAGAGCGGCAACGTGATCTCGCTGCTGCTCGAGCCCACGGACGGACAACCCGTCGCCGCGGCTCTCCCGGGACAGTTTGTCGTACTGCGGCTTGGGCCAGTCATCTGCGCCTGCGCTGATGCGCAGCTATTCGCTGTCGGGGGAGCCTGACGCCGCGCACTATCGCGTGAGCGTCAAGCGGGAAGCCCATGGCGCGGCCAGCGCCTACGTCGACGACGAGCTGCAAGTTGGCGACATCGTGCAGGCAAGCGCGGCGCGCGGCAGTTTCACACTACGGCCGGGCGACACGCCTGTTGTTTTGTTGAGTGCCGGGATCGGAGTGACGCCGGTGCTCGCGATGCTTCATGCGCTGGCGGCCGAGGCATCGACGAGGGAAATCTGGTGGCTATACGGAACCCGTAACGGCCGCGAACATCCCTTTGCTGAGGAAGCGCGTGGACTGCTCGAAGCGCTTGCCCATCGCCACAGCTACGTTTGCTACAGCTCGCCCGATCCCGAGGATCGGCCCAATGTCGATTTCGACGCGCCTGGGCGCCTGAATATGCGAGTGCTTCAGGAACTCAACTTGCCGCGCAATGGCGATTTCTATATCTGCGGACCCTCCACCTTCATGAGCGATCTGACTGCCGGCCTTACAGCGTTGGGCGTCGCGCCGGATCGCATCCACACCGAGACGTTCGGCGCCGGTCCGTCCATTACCCCAGGCATTGCTGCTTCGCCGCGTCGGCCGCCGCATCTGCCGGCAGGGCCTCCCGGCTCGGGACCAACGGTTTCGTTCGCCCGTAGCGGTCTCAATGTTCGCTGGGAGCCGATCGTTCCACAGCTTGCTCGAACTGGCCGAGGCCTGCGACGTGCCCGTGCGATGGTGCATGTCGAACCGGGGTCTGCCACACCTGCGAGACCGGGCTTGTGGCAGGGAAGATCGGCTACCGCCCGGATCCGGTCGACGCACCGGCGGACGGCAATGTGCTGATCTGCTGCTCGCAACCCGAGAGCGACGTCGTGATCGATTTGTGACGGCGTGCGACCTGATCACTTGCGCGCTCTACACTATGGAGGACTTCACATGCGATCCGACATGGTGCCGGGAGCTATTTTCCCCGACTATGAGCTCAGCGACCATACCGCGAAGCATCGAAAACTCTCCGAGCTGCAGGGACAGGATCCGATGGTGCTCGTCCTCAGCCGCGGCGCCTTCTGTCCAAAAGATCGCCGTCAGGCCGAAGGTTTGCTGCAACTCCATCGTGAGATGGAGGTTGGTTATTGCCGGCTGGTCACGATCAGCACCGACAACATCACCCAGACCAACGAAAATCGCAGCGGAATAGGCGCTCACTGGCCCTTTCTCTCCGATCCGCGGCGCATTGTTCAGAAGGATCTCGACATCGCCGAATACACCGATCCCGTCCACAATCCGATGATTCCGCACGTGATTGTGCTGGAGCCCGGCCTTGTCATTCACAAGATCTACAATGGCTACTGGTTCTTCGGACGGCCCACGATGGAAGATCTCCGCCAGGACCTGCGTGCCGTCAGCAGGAAATGCCGGCCGGACTGGGACATCACAACGCCCGAACTCAAGGCTGCGTGGCAGCAGGGCCGCAAGGAACTCTTCTATCCGTACGGCAAGACCTATGCTCAAAGTCTCGGCGAACAGGGCTGAGAGCGGACGCTGGGTCCGCTCCACCTTTCACCTTCAAACCGAACGCGGAGGCCGCCACGTCCGCCCATGCGGCTCCGCGCCGCTGAATTCACTTCGCCGCGGCCCGGGGAATAAATCCAGGCACGCCGGTCTCCACCACCGAGTTGAACCTGACGCTTGTGGTGATGCGGTCTCGATCTCCTGCATGGCGTCTTCAGGCAGGGCCGAAATATCAAAGTTCTCCCGGATGCGCTGAGGTTTGGTCGAGGTGGTCAGGAAAGCGGTGCCGCGCTGCACGGCCCAGGCCAGGGCAACTTGGGCCGGCGTCTTGTGCCACACGCTGTGCGATGGCTGTAATCACCGGGATCCGCCAGTACGTTTGGTTCCATGGCATGTCCCAACGCTGCGAACGCTTGCAGCACGATCCCATGCTCCCGGCAGAAGTCGAGCAGCTCCCATTCGGGGAGATACGGATGGGATTCCACCTGCACGACAGACGGCTTGATCCGCGCAGCCGAAACGATCTCCCGCAGCTTCTCCAAGGTGATATCTGACAGGCCGATCGACCTGCAGTGCCCTCGTCCACGAGGCGCTCCAGCGCCCGCCATGTCTCCACCAACGTAACGCCTGGATCATAGATTACCCGACCGTGCTCGTCCCTTGGATCCTGCTCGTCGCCGGGTTTGAAGGCAAAGGGGGTATGGATGATATAGCAATCGATATAGTCGACGCTCAGTCGCCGGCGACTCGCGTCAAAGGCAGGTTTGACCCGTTCCGGACGATGATTGGTGTTCCATAGCTTCGTGGTAACGAACACGTCCTCGCGCCGAACAGTCCCCGCCTTGAACGCTTCCTGCATCGCCTCGCCAACCGCTTCTTCATTGCGGTAGCGTTCCGCGCAGTCGAAATGTCGAAATCCCGCTTCCAATGCAGTCTTGGTAGCTTGTTTAGTCGCGAGACGATCGGGGATCAGGGTGCCAAACCCCGCGGCGGGCATCAGAACGGATCCGTGGTTGAGGCGAATACTCGTATTGCGAAGCGTGCCAGATATTGTCATGGGAATACTCCTTTCATTTGATGCCAGCAAAAGCGCAAGCGAACAGATGCGATTTCATTTAACGGCTCCATGGGCGTTAGCTGGCGGGCCGCGGCTTGCGAAGAAAAAGCACAAGCGGGATCACGATCGGCATGGCGAACATCAGGATCTCGAACTGGCCGATGACTGCGACGACGATGCCGAGCTGAGGGAGGTTGCGAGGAAAGGCGGTGAGCGGGCTGAAAACTCCCAAACTGCTGTTGCAATGGATTCGTTCCGGGAGCTTCCGATAACACTGTCTATCCTCGATCTCGTCCGCGTCACCGAAGACACCGATGCGCGCGGCGCGCTCGACAACGCCCGTGATATCGCGGTCCATGCCGAGGCTTGGGGCTATCGCCGCATTTGGGTGGCGGAGCATCACAACATGCCGGGCATCGCCAGCGCCGCGACGTCGGTTGTGATTGGTCATATCGCAGCGGGAACAAAGACCATCCGTGTCGGCGCGGGCGGCATCATGCTCTCCAACCATGCGCCCTACGTCATCGCCGAGCAGTTCGGGACGCTGGCGCGACTGTTTCCAGGCCGCATTGACCTTGGGCTGGGCCGCGCACCCGGGACCGACCAGCTCACGCTGCGCGCTTTGCGCCGCACGCCTGAAGCCGCCGAAAACTTCCCGCAGGACGTTCTCGAGGTGCAGGCCTTCCTGGCTCCAGCCGGTCCAAATCAGCGCATCCGGGCCGTGCCGGCGGCAGGAACGGAAGTGCCGTTGTGGATTCTGGGATCGAGTAATTTTGGCGCGATGCTGGCGGCCGAACTCGGGCTTCCCTATGCCTTCGCCTCGCATTTCGCGCCCGAACTGCTCATCCCGGCGCTGCAGATCTACCGCAGCCGCTTCAAACCGTCCGAGCAGCTCGACCGTCCCTACGCGATGGTAGGCGTCAACATCATCGCCGCCGGCAGCGATGACGAAGCGCGCAGGCTGGCGACGACGCAGCAGATGTCCTTCACGAACATCTTCCGCGGCGCGCGCGGCCTTAGCCAGCCGCCGATCGACGACATTGAAAGCTACTGGTCGCCTGCGGAAAAAGCGCAGGCGATGAGCATGCTCGCGCGCTCCATCGTTGGCTCGCCCGATACGGTTCGTTCCGGCATCGATGCGCTCGTTGCGGAAACAGGCGCCGACGAGCTCGATGATCGTGTCCGATGTCTACGATCACACAACTCGGCTGCTCCCGAACTCATCGCCAGCGCCGCGAGGATTGCCCTCTTACTTTATCCTTTCGCAGCTACAAGGTCAAGTTTCCCGGAATTCTCAAGACTTACCTTCAGGTCGCAAAACAACCTGGATATCAATAGATTGCCCGCATGAAGAAGATCGGCTTTCTCTCGTTCGGGCACTGACGCCCCTCGTCGCAATCGCAGACCCGCTCGGCCGCGGATACGCTCCTCAATCGATCGAGCTGGCCGTTGCCGCCGAGGAGTTGGGCGCGGACGGAGCCTATTTTCAGGTCCATCATTTCGCCCGCCAGCTCGGCTCGCCGTTTCCCGCTGCTGGCGGCTGTCGGCGCGAAGACCAGCCGCATCGAGATCGGCACCGCGGTCATCGACATGCGCTACGAGAACCCGCTCTACATGGCCGAGGACGCCGGCGCGGCCGATCTCGATCGCCGGCGGACGCCTGCAGCTCGGCATCAGCCGCGGCTCGCCCGAGCAGGTGATCGACGGCTGGCGCTACTTCGGCTATCGCGCCGGCCGAGGGCGAGACCGACGCCGACATGGCGCGGCGTCATGCCGAGGTCTTCCTCGACGCTGCTTGCGCGGCAAGGGCTTCGCGCAGCCCAATCCGCGACCGATGTTTCCAAACCCGCCCGGGCCTGCTGCGCCTCGAGCCACACTCGGAGGGCCTGCGCGACCGGATCTGGTGGGGCGCCGGCTCGAACGCCACGGCCGTATGGGCCGCGAAAGCTCGGCATGAACCTGCAGAGCTCGACGCTCAAGAACGACGAGAGCGGCGAGCCCTTCCACGTCCAGCAGGCCGACCAGATCCGGGCCTACCGCGCAGCCTGGAAGGAGGCCGGCCATGCGCGCGAGCCGCGGGTCTCGGTCAGCCGCAGCATCTTCGCGCTCATGGACGATCGCGACCGCGCCTATTTCGGTCGCGGCGGACGAGGCGACGACCAGGTCGGCTTTCATCGAGCGCGGACACCGGGCGATCTTCGGCCGCGAGCTATGCCGCCGAGCCGGACGTCCTGATCGAGCAGCTCAGGAGACGAGAGGCGATCGCCGAGGCCGCACGCTGCTGGTGACCGTCCCTAACCAACTCGGGCGTTGCCTATAATGCCCATGTCATCGAGATCGATTCTGACACACGTGGCTCCGCGGGCTGGCGCGTAGACGGCCTAGGATCATCGGCTAACACGAAGGTCGGAGTTGAGCGTTGCCTTCACCAGGAAGACAGTGCCGAAACTGCGTCGGAGACCCTGCTACCGGCCGCCCGGTTTCGCCCGCATCCGAACCTGTTTACGGAAGCGGGATTGAAGGCTCTGGAACTTCAGCTCCACCAGGCTCCGCGAGGCGTACGAGACGGCGCAGAAGATCGAGACGTGAATGAACGGCGGCGGCAAGCAGCAATTCCCTTGCGTGATGTGCGCTACTTTGCGGCGGAGGTTCGGACCGGCTCAGGTCATCGCCGGTCCTGCGTCAACCGACACTGTTGCCTTTGGGAGCACGGTGACCTTCAGGCGCGCGCGATGGGCGCGTGCAGAAATATCGCTATCGTGGGAGAGGACGAAGCGGACCCAAGGCCGGCTCCATTTCCTTCGTATCCCCGGTGGCAAGGTCTCTGATGGGCAAAGCTGTTGGGGATGTAGTCGGCGCATCCGGTCAAGAGCTTGAGATCATTGCGATCTCGTAGCACCTCCCGAACCTCGTAATACGAAGACGCAATTGCTCATCAATCCCTTCGGTGCGATTTGGTGGCTGCCGGCGCAGACAGCTTAAAAATTTACATTCAAATACGATACGCACCAGCCGCCAGTTTTCGATCACGCCGCGAAGGCCGAGTCCGGAGTCGACAGATGTTTGATTGGATCGAGGGGTATCGCGCTACGACTCGAGCGGAGAAGTGGGCAATCACCGGTAACGGTACCTGCTCGATATCAATCCCGACATACCCGCCCCCGGAGACCCCCACCCCTCGTAGTTAACCCTGCCTGATCCGGCCTGCCCCGCCACGGTCGATCAAGTGAGCCGCGCGCACCAGCTCTTAAGGTAAGCTGAGCTGTGCTACCGGCCCGATCGTTCCGCCTTTTCATGTCCAAACATCATTTGCAAATCACCAATACGTTCGATACGGTGTTTTGCAAATGGAGCAGATCGTGGCAGCACATCGCGGTAAGTACGTGTCTTACATACGAGTTTCGACAAAAAGCAGCAGCAGTCCGGTCTCGGCCTCAAAGCGCAGCGTACCGCAGTTGAAGCCTGGCTGAACGGTGGCAGTTGGGAACTGGTCAAGGAGATCGTCGAGATCGAGAGCGGCAAGAGCGACCGCAACCGGCCTGAATTGCAACAGGCGTTGGATACTTGCCGACGCTACCGTGCCAAGCTGATTATCAGCCGCCTTGATCGCTTGAGCCGCGATCCGGTGTTCCTGCTGAGCCTACGCGATGCCGGGATCGATTTCGTTGCGCTCGATATGCCGAACGCGAACAGGATGACCGTTGGCATCATGGCAATGGTGGCCGAGCAGGAGCGTGAGGCGCTGTCTCAGCGCACCCGCGATGCGCTGGCGGCCAAGAAGGCGCAGGGCGTCAAGCTCGGCAACCCGCGCCCGGAAACACTGACCTTCAACGATCGCAAGACCGCGAAGGCGGCTGCCAAGAAAGC
>ERZ1370068.5104-contig-4143_pt1 | contig 47103 bp, 86 predicted proteins | sample MGYA00561227_ERZ1370068 | MGnify/ENA primary metagenome ERZ1370068 (study PRJEB38410, sample SAMEA6850437) | metagenome | study: Metagenomic assessment of the ecological functions of the soil: analysis of the soil microbiota associated with the... | reverse complement strand
TTGCTTCGTTCGGTCCACATTATTGCTCACGGTTCATTTGAAAACAAAACCGATCGTCCCAGACGCGCCACCGTCATTAACGTTTTCCGTGACGGGGTTAGAGTCTGCTTCGATGAGCCTCTGCTTGAGGGCGTGCCAGTGATCGCCAAGGGCAAGAAGATTCAGGGACAATTCTTTCCGCTTTTGTTTGAACCACGCTGAGTTGAAACGCTTTTGTTGGAGTGCGCCGACCTGTCGGCGCTTTGGTCACTGGCGACCTGTCGCCAGCAGCGTCGCGACAGGTCGCGACGGACGAAAGCGGTGACAGGTCACCGCACTCCAAAACGTGGAACAACTTCCTCTGACCAGTGTCTAACTGATTACGAAATACGCTGAACCGGAGGAGCGAAGATGTCGACGAATGCTGCGACCCGGAAACAAGCCCTTCATAAATGTAACGCCGTTGATCGATGTCCTGTTGGTGATGTTGATTATCTTCATGCGTGGCGGCGCCGCTGAAGCCTCATAGCTTCGCAGCCAAACTTCCGTCGCTGAACCTAACGAACTCGACAAGTTATCGCACAACATTCACACGTTGGTGGTGACCGTTCAGCCTGATCATACTTTGAAGCTGAACGGGCTCGACGACGACATGGGCACGGTCGAAGATACCTCGAAGCTAAGCGCCGCCCTCGTATCGCTCTTCAAATTGCGAACAACCAACCACGTTTACAAGGCTGAAATGCTTACGCGTCTTGATGTGCCGGAACAATACCGCATCGAGAAGACCGTATTCGTCAAAGCGCCGCGGTCAATTGCTTACGGCGACGTGGCGAAGGTGATTGATGGACTGAAGGGTTCGGGAGCGGATCCTGTCGGTCTGCAATTGGATGACTTGAACTAGCCGCCAACACCGAATCCTAAAGTAACTATCCGCAGATTACGCAGATTTCTACAGATTAAAAAGCTCGGCACTGGCGTCGAACTAAGCCGTGTGGTTTCTTGTTTGGATCTTCCTTCTGCTTAATCGGTGTAATCTGCGTAATCTGTGGACGTTATTTCGTGATCCGCTCCAAGCCTCCCACCCAGGGCCTGAGCCTTCTGATCTGAGTCGTTGTCTGACATCCCCAGCCAACCAAAGTGCGTTGCTTTCCATCTTGGATTATTATTGAGGCAAGTTAGTACCTGTGACCGCAACCTTCAGGTCTGAGTTTGGTAAGGAGTTTTAAGTGATAAGAACGCATTATCGTCTGGCAGCTTTGCTTTTGGCGGCAGTCCTATTCGCAGTTAACTTCCGCGAAATAACCGTGCAGGCTCAGGGGCAGGCCGGTGGTGGCAGCTTATCGGGGACGCGGTGGGCGGCGCGGCGCTGATATTTCGCAAGCCGGACAATCCAGCGCTGCACACGGGGAGCGGCTCATCGACAGGCGCTGCCGGCGGCGGCACGATAGCGGGCAACAGGAAAGCCCGAGCGGCTGCGGCGGCTGCATCAGCCGCACATGAAAGGGTCATCGCCAAAGGCAACGCCGCGAGGAGCGCGCCCACTCCTCGTTACTCCGAAGCTGAACAGCAATACAAACTCGCGGCCACCCAGGATCCAAACGACGCGCGTGCCCACGCCGGCCTCGGGAATATTTATTTGGATCAGGAACGCTTCAACGAAGCGGTCGCCGCTTATCGCCAGGCCCTTAAGATAACCCCTGACTATCTTCCCGCGTTTCAACCCCTCGCCTTCTCCCTCGTGCGTCTAGGCCGGTACCCGGAGGCGATTGAAACGTTTAAGCAAGCGCTGCAATACGATCCGAACAACGCAGAAATCTACAACAACATGGGTTTTGCTTACGTCCACGGGGGACAATATAAGGAGGCGATCGAGGCTTGCCAGCAGGCAATCACTCTTTTGGGCAAGACGGGTGAGGCCTACAAAACAGGAACTGCAAATCAGAAATGAAGTGTTATCTAACGCCTACAAGAATATTGGGAACGCTTATAACGAACTAAAGCAATACAACGATGCTGCTGACGCTCTAAAACATGCCACGGAAATCGAACCGAAAAATGCGGCCGCGCATTTTAACCACGGCCTGGCTTTGTATAACGGCGGTCGCTTCTCCGAAGCCATCGAAGCCTACAAGTCGGTGATTGAGTTGAAACCGAATCTCGCTGGCGCGCACTATAATCTTGCCCTGGCCTACGTAGCAATTAACGACAAAGGAAGGCGTGCGCCGGGAGTATGAAATCCTGAAGCCACTCAACGCCAATATGGCCGGGCAACTGCAGAGTCTGATAAAACGATAAACTTAAAAGCGCGTCGCGGGCGCCAGCATAAAAGCGTCTCCCATCTGCGTCGTACGCTGCACCAAATGGGAAATGTTTTTGCAGTTGCGTCCAAAAGATTTGTGGATTTCTAGGGAGAACCAAATCGATCAATCTGAGGGCGCGGATCGGCATGGCGGTTGCTATTTCGCTTAAATAGGGGACATACCATGAATAATTTGGCAAAAGTGATTGGCGGGAGTCTTATGACGCTCGCTTTTGTTTTTGGGATCGGTGCTGCCAGTAGCAGTACCGCCCAGGCTCAGTATCGAGATTATGGCCAGTATCAGCGCCGTGATCGTGACGACGACAATGACCGTGACCAGCGTCGCGATTGGAAACGCAATCGAAAGTGGGAGCGGAAACAAGAGCGGGATCAGAACCGCTCGTATCGTCGTAATGGCAACTACGGCAACTACGAAACAATGGGAACTATGGGAACTATGGCGGCTACGGGGGCTACGGTGGATACAACAATCAAAATGAGGTAAACCGTGGTTACCAGGGGAAGGGTTGAACACCGGCCTCAAGCGATGCTCGTCGCGGCCAGAGCGCTACAGCCCGCAGCGTTCGCATTGGTACAGGGACTCGAGGACCCAGGCTTTCCGTCAGGGGTTTGTGCAGGGTTATAACCAGGGCTACCGGCAATACGCCGGCTATGGCAACCGTGGTTATGGCAGTACCGGCGGCATTCTTGGCGGCATCCTCGGCCGGCGTTACTAATCGTCGAACAGGATCCTTTAACTAAAAATGCCGCGAGGTGATTCTCGCGGCATTTTCCGATTCAGCCTCCTTGAGTCAGAAGCAAGATCAGATGGAAATTTTAGACAGGATTTACAGGATGAACAGGTTTTTGTAAAAGCGCTAGTCACTCTTTTATCTTGTTAGCCCTGTATATCCTGTCGATATTCTTCCGAATCACTTCTCAGCCATCAACCGCGGCTCTTAGTTCACCAAACACCAGCGCAAGATCCTTAGCTTGATAGTGTGCATTCAAGCCACTCGGATTGGGCAACACCCACAACACTGTGTCACCAATCCTCTCAGCCTGCCGGCCGATGACTGCTTTCGGTTGAGTTCCATGCGGCGCGATATGCGCCCAGCCCCAGCACCGCAAGAAAAGCCGGCTTATAACGTCGCACCTTTGCTCTTAATCGCTCGCCCCCTGCCTGCAGTTCCTCGCGAGTCAATTGATCGGCAGTGGCGGTGGCACGCATGACTACGTTTGTTATTCCAAAGCCGTGTTCCAGCAGTTTGCGTTCATCAAAAGGCGAAACAGAGTCGCTGGGTGAATCCGGCTGCAAAGAGTGCCGGCCAGAACCGATTACCGGGGCGAGCGAAGTGATGGCCGACGGCTGCTGTGTAAAGACCAGGATTAATGCCACAAAGAGCACACGCAAACCTGGCGCAATCACGTCAGGCACAGTCTTGCCTTCAGCTGCGACCAGTTGTTGCTTAGTTGGCTTCCAGGGTGTAGCGATAGTGTTACTGGAAATGCGTCTTAGTTGATCTCAAAACGACTTTGCTGCGAAGCGCTTTTTTCGCAACCGATCCACAACGGTGACCTGCAAAAGATAGCGTCCGGCCGGCAATCCAGTGAGCGAGACCTCGGCAGCGTAGGGAATCCGGGTCAGGTCCTTAACGCCCTTCAATCGAAATCTTTTTGAGAGCGGTTGTCGTTACTGGTTGCTCATCTCGAACGATCTGTACCTGAACAGCAACGTCGGGTTTCGAATCGGACGGGGCAAGCGCCGCATTGTATACAAGGACCAGGAACCGCAGATATCCATCGGCTGAAAAATTATGATTGATGCTCAGAGCAACCGGAAGGGTGTCGGAGATCGCTGAAGCATTGGCTGTCTCAGCCGCAGCTGTGCGCAAGCCTAACAATAAACTGCTAAGCGCCAATTGACCGGGGAAAGATCCGGAATTTCGATCCAGCCGTGTGCGGTGCCTGAACGTCCGGTAGTTTCATCGCGGACGCCGACACGAACTTGATAGAGCCCGGGTTTGACGTACACCGGGTAACCGTAAGTTACATCCTGGCCGTTTTTTATGGCTTCCATTGAAGGCGCCTGAATCGTTAGGCGGTTGCTGAATGCCGCTCCGGTATTCCCCTTGTCATCAAACACGGCTCCCTCGACCGTAACTACCGCGGTATATTTTTCGTTTGCCGGAGACAAACGAAAGAAACTCGTTAGCTACTTGTAGGGCAGTTGAGAGCATCACTCCTTTAGGCGCGTTGTTTAGGTAGGTCAAACTCAGCGATACAGGAATATCGCGGGCGGGGTAGGGAGCGAGCATCACTTTTCTCAGTTCGGCCTCTGGAGACTTCGCCGCGTCGTCGGCCGCTTTTCCTTTTTGGACTTCTCAGGCTTCGCAGCTTTCGCTATCTCCGGTTCGCGATCGAGAAAAACCGCGGCGCACCTGAACGATAAGGTCAGGCCTTCCCACCACCTTCACTTCAATGCGGCGAAACTTGCTTTGCTGCGATCCGCGCTCCGGCTTCCAGGCAAGCAAGTAGTAGGTTGAAGTTTCCTTCAGGGCGCGACCTAAGCCCGGCTCGAGTGAGTTTGTATTGAAGACAGCTCTCCCGCCAGTATCTGCAGCCAGGGCGTAAAGGCTGTCTTGCGACGCATGAAGTTCGCTGCTATTGGCGCGCTGTAGCGTGCCGGACACATCAAACTCAGCCTGGGTGCTGATGTCCCCAAGGCTAGCCACCAGGCCGCGCGCGTCCATCGAGTAAATGACTACACCGCTGCGCGCTGCCGCGCTGGTAATTCGTTGCAGCCTGCTGCGCGTGTCGGAATTGCGATCGTCGAGGAAGAAACCACCGGAGATGAAAATATCAGCTTGCGACCGGGCAGCGATTTCGCCGATTTAATTAACCCCTCGAGTCCTATGAGCGTATTGGTGGCTACCGCCCCACTCTGCTGAGCCAACGCCCGGGCACGAACTGTTACCAGCGATTCAGCAGCGTCCCGTGTCAGTCCCGGGTTGAGGCGCATGGTGGCGTTGGTAAAGTAGTCCGTCAGATCGTGGTCGTAGTTGGAAACTAACAATGCCTGATACTCGGTCATCGTGGGGCGTTCAAAATCGCGGACCGAATAAGGGCGAACCTTAACGAGTCGCTCCAGCGCCATGCGAAGCACTGTCTTGTTATCGGTGAGTTGCTGGAGAAAACCGATCTGGCCAGTAGCGGACGCGATCGCGCGCCTCGTCGTTCTGACCCATCTCATTATCGATGAACCGCGTGATTAATTTTCGCGTTGCCTGCCAGGCAGCCAGGTCAAGATGCAGATCGTCCACGTAGAAAAAGATCGGCCTGCCCCGGTCGAGAGGCACTGGCCCGGGAGCGTTTGCAGCTTTAGTGCGCGCCGAACCACGTGCCGCCGCGATCTGCATTTCTTCGTTGACGCTCCCGGTAGTTACCCTTTCGAAAAACTCAACTTGCTTCGGCGTTCCATCTATCCGAAGTTCAAAGTCACTGCTTTTCAGACCATCCACGAAGCGGCCCTGCTTGTCGAACACCATGACGTCGGTTTGCACGATGTCGGTATAGACGCGCAAAACGTCAGACTGGTCCTGGCCTTTTGCAGGTTGTTTGCCCATGCCCGACACGTGACCCGACGGGTGAATCGCTCAGCAGGCAAACCAGGGAGGGGCCATAGCCAGGCAGGCCACTGTGACAAACTTGATCCTGGAGAACTCTGGAGACATATTTTCGCCACGAAGCGGGCCAATTAGGGAGACGTCGCAAAGGAGCAGCCAAAAAACAGGCCTGCGATGGAGCCAGGAGTTGCGCGAGTGGCTGTCGCGGTTAATATGTATCAAACAGCAGCGTGGTGCAACCTGAAAAATGATGGCGCAACCCAAAACCTTAAGAAACGAAAATTCGTATCAAACAGCTCAACCGAAAGAACAACCTGCTCGCCAGGATCCAAACCTGAATTCCAAACTAAACGCGAAAGAAAACTAGTTAAATGACGAACGGTCACCCAACTGTCTCCATTGAGAATATCACCAAGCGTTTTGGTGAGTTTACAGCGGTAAGCAAACTCAGCCTCGCAGTCTATCCTGGCAGAGTCTATGGACTGCTTGGTCCAAACGGCGCCGGCAAAACCACGACCATCCGAATGATAGTAAACATTATGGCGCCCGATTCGGGCCGGATAGAAGTGTTTGGCAAACAGATTACTCCCTTGCTTCAGGACCGAATCGGTTACTTGCCGGAAGAGCGCGGACTCTACAAGAAGATGAAGGTGGGGGATCAAATCAAGTTCTTTGCAGCGCTCAAAAACGTCGACGCCAGGGGAAGCCGATAGGCGTGTAAGTCGCTGGCTTTCGCGCCTGAAGTTGGCGGAATGGAAAAACAGGAAAGCCGGCGAATTGTCGAAAGGCATGCAGCAGAAAGTTCAATTCATCAACGCGATCGTCCACGAACCGGATCTCCTGATTCTTGATGAACCCTTTTCCGGGTTGGATCCGGTCAACCTTGAACTCCCTGAAAGACGTCATCCTCGAACTAAAAGCGTCTGGAAAGTCCATAATTTTTTCCACTCATCAAATGGAGATTGCCGAACGAATTTGTGACGACATTTGTCTAATCAACGGTTCGCGCAAAGTTCTGGAAGGAAGCATTCGGGAAGTGAAGCGGGGGTTCGGTCGGCACGGCGTAGCGTTGCGCTTGCAGGGCGGCGATGAAGTTCTTGCCGATGAGTCGCTGGTGAACAAGATCGAACGACACAGCGACGGCATGGAAGTATTTCTCGCAGCCGGTGCCAGTGCCCAGACTTTGCTGAAGCGTTTGATTGAAGCAGGAGCACAGATTGAAAGATTTGAAATGATCGAACCGAGTCTTAGTAATATTTTCATCGAGAAGGTAAGCGAGTCCCAATGAGAAAGTTCTTAGCCATAGTCAAGCGCGAATACGTACAGCGTGTTCGCAGCAAGATGTTTGTCCTGATAACAGTGCTCGGGCCAGTGGTGATTTCGTTTTTGGCATCGCGCCCGCCCTCATTTTCAGTATCCAGGCGGGTGGACCCCTGAAAATTGCGGTGGTTGACCAAACCGGAAAGTTATACCGGCATTTTTACGATTCGGTGACGGAGAACGCGCGTCCGAAATATCCGGAGCCGGCGAATGCCAACCTGCTAAACAAGGATACGAGCAAACGGTTTGAGGAGCTTGGTGAACAACGGCAAAACAGTTTTGAGCTGGAAGAAATAAATCCTGACGGGAGACCCCTGAACGAAATCAAGAACGAGCTCGACGCGCGGGTGCTCGCGAAGGACCTCGATGGATATCTAATTCTTCCAGCCAATCTTCTGGAGGACGGCAAGCCTGAATACTTCGGGCGCAACACCGGAGACGTTCTTACAACGAAGTTCCTTACGGAAGCTTTGAGTCGCGCTGTTCGGCAACAGCGACTGACTGACGCAAATATCGACGTCAAAATCGTGCAACAACTTTCGGAGCCGGTTCAACTCGAGGCTACGAAGGTGAGTGCCAGTGGTGGAGTAGCCGACCGTGGAGAAGGCTTTGCCCTCGTCTTTGGGGCCGGATTTATCATGTACCTGACCATTCTGATGTACGGTCAGATGATTCTCGGGGCGGTCATTGCAGAAAAGGAAACGCGCATTTCCGAGATACTGTTTTCGTCGGTCAGACCGTTTATCCTGATGATTGGAAAACTTGTCGGCGTATCGCTAGTCGCTTTGACGCAGCTCGCAATTTGGGGCCTGGCCTTCCTGGCGTTCGCCGCGTTTGGCGTTAGCTTGCTGGCTGCAAAAGGAGTGCCCATCACATTCCGAATGTGCCGGTAATTAACTTCGTCTATTTTGGGCTCTTCTTTCTGCTTGGCTACTTCATCTATTCAACCATCTATGCGTTGATTGGCTCGATGGTGACCACGGCTCAGGAAGGTGGTCAGCTGTCGATGCCGGTGGTGTTGTTACCGCTTATCGGTTTTTACTTATTCATGCCGGTGAGTCGAAGTCCGGATTCCTCGCTGGCGTTTTGGGTTTCGATGTTCCCGTTCTTCTCTCCCATGACGATGCTCACGCGAATCGTGACTCAGACTCCACCGCTCTGGCAGATCGTGTTGTCGCTGGCGATTGGATTTGGCACGGTGGGACTGTTGACCTGGCTAGCGGCGCGAATTTATCGCGTCGGCATGCTGATGGCCGGAAAGAAGGCAACGATTCGTGAAGTGATGCGCTGGGTAAGGCAGGCGTAGGCGCCAGGAGCAGGAAGCAGGAGCAGGAGGCAGGCGCCAGGTTTCATGCGTAAGCCGTCGGTTTGCAAGGCGAACATCCGGGCAATCCCGCAGCTATGCCCGCCCGCAAAGACGGTCACGTGAAGGGCCTACAACTTTCGCAAGTAAGCCAGTAACGCGGCCCGCTCGTCCGCCGTTACAAAACCACGATCGACAACGAGACCATTCGAAGAAAGAATCGGTGGCAAGTTGGGTGGCGGATTTAGCCGAGCCACGCGGCGGAAGAAAGCGTCGTAGTGGTCGAGCACCTCCTCGAGTGTTGCCGCGGAGTTATTGTGAAAATACGGAGCGGTCTTGCTGATCCCGCGCAATTGCGTAATGTCCATCACGCCGAGATCCGCGGGTTGACCCGTGAGCAGCAGTCGACCGGGATCTGATGTGGTGACGAATTGAAACGTGCCGTTCGCGAGCGTGATGCGATAGGTGCGCGCGTTACGCGCTAACCGCTGCGGACATGGTGCGAAGCCATCTGTGGCCGGTCGAGGGCAAGCGGTCTGAGATGTTGTGATAGCGCACGATGGGGCGCACGAACGCCGCCTCGGGCGTGGACCCGCTCGGATGCAACGTGCCGCCATGGCATTGCCCGCAGGCGCGATTGAAAACTACCTTGCCCTGCTGCTCAACCTCATTCAAGCTCGGGGTCCGGATCTGGGAACGGCGTTGAGCCGGACAGGATCGCGTCAGCCAGCTGTCCGACACCGGGCGAAGAAAACAGTGTCTGCTGGAATGCCGCGAGGTCGTCGAGCATTCGCGTCGGAGGTTCCACCGACACCTGGGCGTGGGCGAAGAGTGCGCCGCGTGCTTGTTCCTGAAGCGTAGCGAAGCGCGCATCGTGCTGATAGCCGCCCTGCCGGTTGGGGCCATTGGGATCCTGGCCCATGATTGGGGACGTGGTGCTCCCGGCGGCCAGATCGGCAAGACACCGTCGGGTCCGGTGATAGCGACGTTGAACACCGGCATGACGGCGCGCCAAAGATCGACCGAAGTCTCTTCGCTGGGCTGACCGGTGGCCGGATCAATGAGTTTGACGTTTAGGGGCAAGGGCAGCGTGACGCGCACCAGCCCGTTCTCAACCAGGTTCGAGAAGTCGATCGCATTGTCGCCATTTACGCGAAAGTCGTCTGCGTCCACTGGCCGGAAGAGCGGATCGTCCGCATTCTTGTTCTGCTCCCGTTTCGCCTGCAGCGCGTCGAACCGGGCTCTGGGCAGCGGCGGGAGAAAGCTGAAAGTTTTCCGATGGCATGTGACAGTCGGCGCACGAGCGTCCGTTGCCGCCGAGCTGGTTTAGATTTCGGTCATTGAATGCGGCACGACCGCGCGCCACCGCATCGCAAGGTGGCTCGTCGCAATCAAGCCGGGTCTCGCCGTTTCCTTGGGAGAGTTGAGCGAAACCTTGCTGTGGGGCATCACGGCGGCGATCACGGCTATGAGGAGAAAACCGAGGATGGCGATTAGCGAATTCTTGGATTTGTACATGATCTTTGTTCCTTGTGCGCCGATTGAGCCGGCGGGTCGAAATCATTACGAAGGGTCAGCCAGTCGCTCGCAATTTGACACAGTTAACACGTCAGCATGAGCGAGGTACTCTGTTGACCAGAGGTTGAACGTGGCGGATAATCGCTCGCAGCACGCTAAAAGTCCTTCAAAATTCCCTAAACCTTCCTAAACTTTGCTAAGGCGATAATGGGCGACACACGAATGCATATTTACGAGTTTGGTCCGTTCCGTGTCGACGCTCTCAGGCGCGTTCTCCTGCGCGAAGGCAATCCGGTGCGGCTCCCGGCCAAAGCTTTTGAAATTCTGGTCGTACTGCTCGAAGGGAAGGGGCGCCTCGTCGAAAAAGATGAGTTGCTGCGGCGGGTTTGGCCGGATGCAGTGGTGGAAGAGAACAACCTCACCGTTAACATGTCGGCGCTCCGGAGGGCACTCGCGGAAAGCCCGAGCGAACACCGCTATGTGGTAACTGTGCCAGGACGCGGATACCAGTTTGTGGCGGACGTACGGCATCATGACGCCCGACAGGCCCGGGAATCCGAAGAAGAGTCATTACCGAACCAGGTCGCCATCGGTTCCGCGCGGAGCAGCGCCAAACCTCTGCTGCCAAGCGGGACGGAGCCTGTGCCGAGGGATGGTGGCGCAAAGTCACAGCCAGACGCGCATCGAGTCGAGAACACATTGGAAGCGAGTTTAAGCGGCACCAGCGCGGCGTGCTGTTAGTTGTGGCGGCGCTGTTCGCAACGACAATTATCGTCTCCTACTTAGCCTACTCACGCTATCGTGCAAGAGGTAGCAAGGCGGGAATCGCTTCTATCGCAGTCTTACCTTTTGCAAACCAGACCGGTGATCCGAACGCAGAATATCTCTCAGATGGAATCTCCGAGAGTCTCATCAACAGCCTCTCGCAAGTTCCCGGTGTTAAGGTGATCGCGCGCAGTTCTGCCTTCAAGTACAAGGGCAAAGAGGCTGACTTACAGGAAGTTGCGAATGCATTAGGCGTCGAAGCGATCCTAACCGGAAGGCTCACACAGCGCGGCGAGAATCTGTCGATCAGCGTTGAGCTTGTGAATGCCAGCGATAAGTCGCAGATGTGGGGCGAACAGTACGAGCGCAAGATGTCTGACTTGCTTGAGATCCAGCGCGAGATTGCGCGCGAGATTACGGAGAAACTAAAGCTCAAAGTTTCGGGCGATGAGAACGGACCTGCCAAACACTACACCGAGAGCAACGAGGCTTATCAGCTCTATCTGAAAGGCCGCTTCTTCTGGAACAAGCGGACGGCAGAAGCGCTCAGGAAATCAATTGAGTATTTCAATCAAGCGATTGATAAAGACCCCACTTCGCACTGGCTTACGCCGGCTTGGCTGACTGCTATGTGGTGCCGGCCAACCAGCTACCACCGCGCGAGGCCATGCCTAAAGCTAAGGCGGCAGCGTTGCGGGCCTTGGAACTTGATGAGACGCTGGCTGAAGCACATGCATCGCTGGGCCGCGTCCTGGCAGCATACGACTGGGACTGGGCGGGCGCCGAGAAGGAATACAAGCGAGCCATCGAGCTCAATCCGCGTTATGCGATCGCTCATCAATGGTATGGCGGATACCTATCGGTAATGGGGCGCAAGGATGAAGCGATTGCCGAGAGAAAACTGGCACAGGAACTGGAACCACTCTCGCTCATCATCAACTTTGAATTGGGATTGGCTTTTTACTACAACCGCGACTACGACCAGGCTATCGAACAGTTCAAAAAGACGCTGGAGTTGGACCAGAACTTCCCGCGCGGCGCACAATTTTCTTCCGGCCACCTATGAACAAAAGGGCATGTACAGTGAAGCCATTGCTGAGTTTAAGAAGGCGATTGCGTTGACTGGGGGAAGTGAATGGTCAATTCCAAAGGCTGGTCTCGGCCATGTCTATGCGGTATCCGGCAAGAAAAGCGAGGCGCGAACATTGCTGTCGACGAACTCAAGCAGCACTCCGCACATGAATACATGCCTGCAACCAGCGTGGCCCTCATTTACGCTGGCCTGGGCGAGAAGGACCAGGCTTTTGCCTGGCTCGACAAGGGCGTTCGAACAGCGCGCTTTTCAAATGCAATGGATCAAGTTAGACCCAAGATGGGACAGTCTACGCTCAGACCCACGTTTCGAGGTCTTGACGGGGCGCATAGGAGTTCCCGCATTAACGGAGCTTGCGCTTTGTTTTTGCGGTTAAAGCTGGAAGCCACCAGAACATCTGAAGTTTAGAGCCTACCGGACACAAGGCGCGCAACCAAGCTACTGAATTCGATGTACTGGCGTGAAGCGGGAAGTGCCTCTCGCGGCGAAGCGAAACAGGAACGTCTTTGTAACTTCTTTCTTTGCGCGCTTTGCGGTTGACTCACATTGCCAACTGCAGTGCAGAAACAAGTCAGAACGCAGAGCGCGCAAAGAGCTTGGCCTTAGTGACAGCGAGTGCCAATGGGACGCGGATTTGGCAGACCCGGGTCACCTTCAAGACAGGGAATGGCGCTCAGATACTCGTAGATCGCGCGGAGGTCATTCTCGGTCATGTCTTGAAACTGCGGCCATGGCATTACCTGAAGAAATGGCCCAAACTGCGGATGCGCATGATCCGGATCAATGCCAGTTCGCATGATGTCGCGGAATTCTTCATACGATGCACCACCTTCCGGCCGGCCCGTCTTATCGGGAGTTAGGTTGCGGGGAGAGAACGGACCAAACAGCGGTGCGCCGCCGGCCAGGTATCCGGCCTGCTCGACCTGTTTCGGCTGCCCTTGATATGGATCGTCGCCCAGGCGCAAAGGGGAGGAACCGGAAGAGGGGCGTGATGGCAGCCATTGCAGTCGCCAGCAGCATTGACCAGGTAGCTGCCGAGTCCAACCCGTGCGCGGTTTTTCACCAACCAGGTTCAGCGGGACAGGTGCGATGGCGAATCCAATCTGAATCTTCGATTCGCTATCGTCCGCTCCGCTGCGGCCTTACCTTTGGAGAATGGGTCAGGATCAATGCAAGAACCGCAGCCAGCATGGCTGCGATTGACGAGGATTTTCAAATAGTTTCGCTGGGTCATAGGGAGTCTCCTTCGTGGTTTTTCAGTCAAAGATGAAGTCCCGGTTTGAGGCACCGGAATTTCCACATGTCTGTTTTTGTGGCCGGAGTATACATCAGATGTCTCCAATTATCGCCAGACATTCCCAAGTATTTTGGTTAAAACGGACTCCTAAGGAGAGCGCCCCTCGTCCGGGACCGTTTCAGTGGGGTAAATGCACCTGGTTAATTGTCTATTCGAGTTTGAAAATGGCTGCATGCCAGGACAGTTCGCCGCGGATACATGTCGTTTCGCTGCTCCCCTGATATTCAGCTTGCCACTTTCGTGATAGGTTCACAGCATCCTGAACCTGATTCCGCAACCCACTTTGTAGCTGCAATGCAGTCTTCCTTATCGGTCAATTCAGTCGCGCCCGAGTCTCACGGCGGCAACGCCGATCGTCGCTGGGTCAAGTGGGCAATCATTGTCGGCTTCTGACCTTCTTCGGACCGCTGAACGGGACACAGCTCTATCTCGGCCTTCGCATGGAGGGCTTGCGTCTTTCGTTGTGGAGAGTGTTTGCCACAGATGTTTTTGGCTGGTGGCCGTGGATCGCAGCCACGCCTATAGTGCTGGCGCTCGGACGCAAATTTCCCTTGAGCGGGGTAGCTGGTGGCGGGTGGTCCCGGTCCACCTCGTGGCGTGCCTGCTGATTGCCGGCGCACATTTCGCAATCTTTACATATGCAAGCGATCTGTTTAGTCCGTTTGGTCCACCAAGGGAACCGCGTAGCTTCTGGGAGACTTTTCTGGGCCGCGCCACCAGTCAATTCCACATCGACCTGCTCATTTACGCCGCCACGCTGGGTGTGAGTTATGCAGTGAGTTACTACCTTCGGCTTTCGCGAGCGCGAATTTCGCGCGTCGCAATTGGAAAGCTCAACTGGCACAGGCGCAGCTTCAAACCCTGAAGATGCAGCTTCACCCGCATTTCCTTTTCAACACGCTGAACGGTATCGCCGGCCTGGTGCGCGACAGCAGAAACAAGGCAGCGGTTGATATGCTCGCTGGTCTCAGCGATCTGTTGCGCTACACGCTGGAGAATGCCGGCAAGCAGGAGGTGGCGTTGAAAGAGGAGTTGGAGTTTCTCGAACTCTATCTTGATATCCAACAGATGCGTTTCTCTGATCGGCTAAAAGTCGAGATGCACATCGAGCCGGAAGTGCTCGATGCTCTGGTGCCCAATCTGATCCTGCAGCCGCTGGTGGAAAACGCAATCCGACACGGCGTTTCGCGCGCGTGGATCCGGAGTTGTGGGCGTTAGTGCCGCAACGAGACAACGGGTCGCTGCGCATCAGAATTTACGACGACGGCGTGGGACTGAAACGTGACGACGGGGCCGCAACGGTGGAGGAGGTGTGGGCCTTTCGAACACGCGCGCGCGTTTGCGCAGCTCTACGGTGAACGCACAAAGATTTTCACTATCAGAACGCGAGGGTGGTGGAGCTGAGGCCAACCTCGTTATTCCCTTTGTGCGTGCGGCGGAGGAACGAAAAGAGTGACGGCAACTCCGAAGAAGATAACCACCCTGATCGTGGACGACGAGCCGCTGGCCCGCCGCAATATTCGCTTGCTGCTCAAAGACGATCCTGAACATCGAAATTATGCGGTGAAGCTGCTAACGGACGCGAAGCGCTCGCGCTGATACAAAACCACTCGCCCGATCCTGGTTTTCCTCGATATACAGATGCCGGAGTTGGATGGATTTGCAGTGCTGGAGAGTATCGAAGCTGAGCGGCTGCCGGCGATCGTTTTCGTAACGGCGTTCGATCAGTATGCGCTGAAGGCTTTCGAGTTCCACGCCCTCGATTATTTGCTGAAACCCTTTGATGATGCGCGTTTCGACAAGGCATTGCGTCAGGCGAAACTTCAGGCTGGGCAACGCGAGCTGAAAGGAATTAAGCCAGCGACTGGTTGCTTTGCTCGCCGCCCATGGCAGCGGCGCAGGAAACGCTGAGCTGAGCCCGTGCGACCGCCGCAATATCTTTCGCGGTTACTGATCAAATCGGCGGGGCGCGTTTTCTTCCTGAAGACTGACGAGATCGACTACGTCCAGGCTGAGGATTACTACGTCAAGCTGCATGTCGGCCGCAAGGGCCACCTGCTGCGCGGAGACGATGAACGAGATGGAGGCGAAACTGGATCCGGCACAAAGTTCCTGCGCATCCACCGTTCGACGATCGTCAACATTGAACGAATCCGCGAGCTGCAACAACACTTCAACGGCGAATACATCGTAGTGCTCCACGACGGCTCGGAACACAAGCTCAGTCGCAGCCGTCGCGAACAACTGCAAACCCTGCTCAAATCCGGGTCTCTCTAGCCCTGATCCACCCCGTTCACAGACCGCCCAACCGTCACCCTCCTCCGTTCACTGCAAGCACTCCGCAGTTCACTGCAAATCGTCTCGCCACGCGAAGGCTGAGCGCTTACTCGCCTGCGTGTATAGCCAGACGGTAGCTGGAACCACGCGGAGTCGCTGTGAGTCAGTGTTGGCCAGCAATGCGTCCGCAGCCGGCCTTATAGGAGAGCACGCCATGGAAAACTTCATAGTCACTAATTCTTCTACTGCTTCTAGCGTTCAGCCGTGTGAACACTCTGCGAAGCCCAAACACTGCGCAGAAATTCCAACAGCCCCAGGAACAGGCATCGCCCGCACCCTCCGGAGCCGCAAGGCCGCAGACTGGACCAGGCCGGCAACGCCGCAGCCTGACGAAGCCGCCGCCGGACGCCATCTTCTATCGCGAGATCTCCTGGTCGCCTGACGGCTCACGCATTGGCTTTTCGTCAATGCAGGACGGTAAGTGGAATGTTTACGTGATGGGCACAGATGGGTCGCAACCCGTAAAGCTGACGAACGACCAGAGGTAAACTAACTGCTGCGCCTGCTTGGTCGCCGGACAGCAGGCAAATTGCGTTCAGCCGCCAGGCACGGGAAGGACGCGAAGACCGACATCTACGTCATGAATGCCGATGGCTCGCAACGTTCGTCAACTGACAAAGCATCCCGCGAATGACTCGGCACCCGCCTGGTCTCCCGACGGCAAACAAATCGCCTTCATCTCCGACCGCGCGATAGGGAAAGATCACGAGAGTCCAGATCTACCTGATGCGTGCTCTGACGGATCGGAGCAAACTGCGCCTGGTCAAAAGCGAGACGCACGACTACGATCCGCAATGGTCGCCCGACGGCAAACGCCTTGTCTATTACGCAGAGAAGGGTGACCGCAGGGATCAGGTTTGGCGTGGTCAACGCCGACGGCTCGAACCCGACGCTCCTGACCGGAGGCGCTCGGCCACAACATTTTCCTTCATGGTCGCCTGACGGCAAGTTGATTATCTTCACCTCACATCGAGACGGTCCTGGAAGAGAACATGACAAGTCTACACAATGAAGCCGGATGGTTCCGGTCTTCAGCAGCTATCCGATCAGCAAGCTTTCATGGCTCGCTTCTCACGTGACGATGACCGCGCATCGGTTTCTTGACCGGTCGCTATCCACGGAATGCGATGTATGTAATGAACGCCGATGGCTCCGGGTTGAAAAAGATAACGCCCTAATGTACGGAATCACACAAGCCTTCGGGAAAGGGCGTCCCGCCCGCCGACGTACCATAATGATCAGCTCATAAGCTTGGCTTCTCCGCCGAGCGGGCTGGACCGCTTCCCGGATCCAGGCAGTAAAGAGTCGTGTAAAGAGCGCTGCTGAATTCTCGAGCCCCTGCAGTGACGATTCGTACATCCCAAGTCCGAAGCGATCGGAATCGGGTGTTGACGTAAACGCACGACGGAAGTTGCAAACACACAGCTCTTCCCCGACCGCAGGCGTCCGCCCGCCCGCGTACCATAATGTCACCATAAACCGATGTGCTTGAGCTTGCCGCGCAGCGGTGCAGGACGCCGCGGTCCCAGAGAAGAGTCGTGTAAAACGCTGCTGAATTTCGAGCCCGCAGGGACGATTCGTACATCCCGTCCGAAGCGATCAATCGCGGTGGTACTGGACGCAGACGGAAGTTGCAAAACACACGGCTCTCCTGGGACCGGGCGCCCGCCCGCATGCCAATTTCACTCATAAACCTTGAGCTTCGGCGCGAGCGGGCGGGACCCGCGGTCCCAGGGAAGAGAGTCGTGCAAAGAGCGCTGCTGAATTTCGCGTGAGCCCCCGCAGGACGATTCGTACATCCCAAGTCCGAAACGATCGGAATCGGGGGTTGACGTAAACGCACGACGGAAGCCGCAACAACACAGCTTTGGGACCGCGGCGTCTCGCCCGCCGCGTACCATAATGTCAACTCATAACGCTTGAGCTTGCCGGCACGCGAGCGGCGGGACGCCTGCGGTCCCAGGAAGAGCTTGAGTGGGCCGACTCCACTCCGCAGACTGGGTTTGAAGCCAAGACCCGAAACCAATCCGCATCCGCCAAATTGTGTCTGTTTAGCGGTCACGATTTCCGTCACCTGCAAATCACGTTTCTGCAAAACCCCAACAAAAGAAGCGCTGAGTCCTCAATGCCGCAGACGGCATGGCCTTTGAGAGAAGAGCGATCACGCGGACCTCCCTCCAAAACCGCAGAAAGAACACTTCTGGAAATATTCATCCATGTTAATTATCTCAATCTTAATCACGGTACCGTTCGCCTTAATCATTCATGAGCTGGGGCATCTGGTCGCTGCCAGGAGTTGCAACGTTCCCTCGTCGGAGTTGGGTTTGGGCCTGGGACCAAAGCTATTCCGGTTTTCAACTGGGCAGCATCAGGTTCAACCTTCGCGCGCTTCCGCTCGGATCCTTCGTGCGTCTCGACGGCACGGCTTTAAGAGAGAGAGCTATCAAGCAGCAACTGTTCGTCTCACCTTGGCGGGAGTCCTCTTCAACCTCATCGCCGGCCTGGCTACTTACGGCACCGTCTTTAGTTGGTGGATTTGCCGATCTGCCGCAGGCAACTTGCTGCCGCTCTATCAGCATGATTGGTTGGAAATGCGGTCTGGTCTTAATGCGTGCTTTGTTGCGACGGAAAAGCCAACCATGGTTGAGTGGGCCTTCACATTCTCAGGCGGTTTCGCGTGAGTTTGGTGATCGCCTGGGTGGCGATTCGACTCTTTAGTTGACGCGCGACCAAATTAACTTAAGCAAGATAAGATAAACGCCGGAGCTACTCACGAGTACTCCTCCGGCAATTTGTTTCTTCCGCTGTATGCCAGCGGGACTTACTTCGTCTTGAGAACAGGCGTCGACGTGCGAGTGAGATCAGCGCTCATTTGGTGTGGCGGAGGGAACCTCGATGAGTTTCCGGCGTGCGCCACTCAATACTGAGACCAGTGCGGCTCGGCCGCCGCACCTGGTCTGGAAGGCTCCGCCTCATGAATCAGAGGCGCAGCCTCGGTTAATTCAGAGTCAACGGTGAGCAGAGTCCTCCGCACTGTGCGCGGCAAAGCCGCAGGCGAGCTGCGACCAGTACGATTTCAGGTGAGTCCTTTCACACTGTGCGGCGGCCGAGCGCGCGTTGGGAGCAGCTCAAGGTCAGGAAGGCCGCGTGCGAGACGGAGACCGAAAGTGAAAGTAAGAGGAGAGGCCGCGGGCGCCTCTCCTCTTCCGTCGGGCCTGGCACGGTGGAGCTTCAGATCGGTTCCTCGCGCGGGCCAGGTCCAGAACGGCAACCGAGTGGGTCCCGTGCGGGGGAACCCCTCGTTGCCGTCCTTGTCCCCGCTTGAAAACCCTGCTTGTTCGTTAGCTGGCAGGCCCTCGCGAGGCCTCCCTTGTTATTCGCTCAGGTCTCTTTAGAGCTCTCGCAGCAACGTGAGATGAAGTCGACTCGTAACGGACTGTCGGAGTCGGTAAGCGGCGCGGCCACTCACTGTTCCGTATATATCAACGAACTCAAACGTGAAGGCCCGTGTTAGTCGATTAAGCACAACCATCGCATCGGCACATTGATACCGTTGAAGCCCAAGTTTTGAGCCCCATGGAGCGAACCTGTGACGGCGTACGTCCTGGCAGCAGGTAACGCAGTGGCGTAGCTGCACGCGACACGGTCATTGCCAGCTCTCTCGTCACGCTGACGTTGGATCCCAGCGCGGTGGAAATTCAGTCTGGCGGTGTGAGCGTGCAGCGGCTGCAAGTCCGATATCTTGAGCGACGAGAGCCGCGCCCATGATCACGCGCCGGTCGTAAGCCTGTTGGCTTGATCTTACGCGCGTAGTTCGCAGCCGCAAGCCGAGGGTTCGCTGCGCCGGCGCCGTCACCAGTGAGCGGTTCACGCGTAGCGATATCGCTCCGTCGCAGTTCGCGAGCGTTACCGCCGCATAGCCCGCTGGTACGCGTCGTCATTGGCAGCGGTCGTCGCCCCTGGTGCCTCCGTTGATGGTTGATGGCAAAACGCCGGTGTATCCGTCGCGCTTATCCGGCTGTCGTTGCCGTGACAGTACTGCCGTCGATCGCTGCCGCCCGAGTTAGGTCTGGCTCGTGGTTCGTCGCCTGCATCAGTGAACACGGCTTGGCATTCGCGCTGCAACCGCGCTGATCGTCGCCCGTCGACTCTGATCCAGAACCGTTGCGCGGTGATTGCCGTCCGCCGTGGCCGCTGGTTGCAGCTGCGTTGCCGCTGATCGTCGCCACTCGCGCGCTGACACCGTTACGTCGCTGATCTTCCGTCCTGTCCACAGCGTTGGCAACTCAATCGTCGTGCTCTGGTCGTGCCCGTCCGGCGTCACCGGATAAGCTGCTGCCGAAGTTCGTTGGCGCTGGTTGCCGTTGAAGCATTACCGTTCAGAGCTGCCGAGATCGTGCCCGCGGCGAAATTGCCGGAAGCATCACGTCTGACCAAGGTGCTTGCTGTGTTGCTGTTCGTAGCCGCTACCCATAGACGAAACTGTGCGCCGGCTACATTCGCCGCACTCTCACCAACCACCCACGAGCGATACCGAATCGGTGAGCGCCCTTGGGGTGCCGGTCACCATCACCGTGCAAGACTAGCCGGTGGATTGGTGGCATTGGTCGCCGTCGTCGCGCACTCGTTGCCGTGGACGCATTGCCGTTGAGCGCTGCCGAGATCGTGCCGGCGGAGAAGTTGCCCGAACCATCGCGCTTAACGATGGCGCTCGCCGTGTTGGCATCCGTCAGCGCCGTTGGCGGCAGTCGATGCCACTGGCTACGTTGGCCGCCGATTGGCCGCCGACTAATGAAACCACCGTGCTCGACTGCGTGCCGGTCGCGTCACCAGCAAGACTGCCGGTGAAGCTGGCAGGCGCTGCCGCGCCGATGTCGGTCCATACCGGAACCGTTGGAGACCTGGAAGGTGTTGCTGGTCTCATTGAAAACTGATCTGTCCGTCGTTCGACCCATCCGCTGTTGGCCGCGTTCCGTTCGTGTAATGGACCACACTGCGGGCCAGACTGGCGGTGCCGGTGAAGTTACCGGTCACATCACCGGTCACGTTACCGCTGAGATTCGCCGGATGACGCGGAAGCGTAAAGATCTTGTTGCCGCCGATGCTCTGGTCGCCGACGGTGTAGACACCATTGGTCACGCGTGCTGGCGTTTCCGGCGCTGGTGGCAGTGGTTGCGGTGGCCACATTGCCGTTCAGCGCTGCCGAGATAATGCCCGCGGGAAGTTGCCGGAAGCATCGCGCTTAACTAAAGCGTTGGCTCGCCGTGTCGGCATCGGTGGCGCCGTTGGCTTTGCGTCGGTGGCGCTGGCCACGCTTGCAGCACTCTTTGCCGCCTACCAAAGCTACTGCCGTCTGCGCCCTGGGTGCCGGTCACATCACCGGCCAGACTGCCGGAGAAGTTGGTGGCACTGTTGGCCGTGGTCGCCGTTGAAGCATTGCCGTTCAGGCGCCTGCCGAGATGGTGCCGGCAGAGGTTCGCAGCGTCACGCTTAACTAAAGCGTTGACCGTGTTAGCGGCATCCGTCGCGCCGTTGGCTGCCTGTCGCGCCACTGCAGCTACGTTGGCTGCCGACTGCCCGCCGACTGTTGCTACTACTGTGCTCGCCTGTAGTGCCGGTGACATCACCGCCAGAGTGAGCCGGTGAAGTTGGTGGAGTTAGTTGCTGGTGGTCGCGCTCGTTGCCGTTGGAAGCATTGCCGTTCAAGGCTGCATGATCGTCGCCGGCCGAGAAGTCGCCGGAAGCGTCGCGGCTTAACTAAGTGCGCGGTGGCTGCTGTTCGCGTCGGTCGCGCCACAGTCGTAACTGTGCCGGCCAGCCATTCGCCGCTGACTGGCCGCCCACTAGTAGCCACCACGCGTGCGCGCCCTGCGTGCCGGTCACGTCACCAGCGAGATTGCCGCTGAAGGTGCCGGCGTTGATCTCAGTCAGACCGAACCGTTGGAGACCTGGAAAGCATTGCTGGTCTCATTGAAGATAATCTGGCCGTTGTTGCCCGCGTCCGCTCCGCCGGCAGGGTGCCGCTGGTGTAATGCGTCACGCTGCGGGCCAAAGTCGCATTGGCCACTGAACCGGTGATCTTGCTGCCGGCCAGTGAAGTGATGAAAGAAGCGATCCGCATAGCTGCCGTTGCTGGACGCCGCTGGTCACGGTGTCCGGCATTATCGGCGCTGGTTGCGTGTGTGGCATTAGCCGCATTGACGGCGTTGGTGGCGTTAGCTACCGCGCTGCTCACCTGGCCACCAGTAATGCTGCCGGTGATTGAGGCGGCGTCGCCGGAGATGTCGCCAGCCACCTGGCTGCCGGCGGCTGGGCCGGTCACCGCGCTGCCGGCGATGGTGGCGCTGGACAGCGCTCCATTCACCTGAGCGGCGGCGATGTTGCCGGTCACTTGACTACCAGTAATGCTGCTCGGTGATTGAAGCGGCGTTGCCGGAGATGTCGCCAGTCACTTTACTGCCGCTGACGTCACCTGATCTGCGTCGCGACGCTAACGTTAAATCTTGCCGTTGTCCACGGCGCTGGCCGCGATGAGTGTCGCGTTTTGTGGTCCCGTCACATCACGCGAGGATTGCCGCTGAAGGTGCCGGCGTTGATCTCGGTCCAGACCGAACCGTTGGAGACCTGGAAAGTATTGCTGGTCTCATTGAAGATGATCTGACCGCTGTGTTGTTCGCATCCGCTGCCGGCAGGTGCCGCTGGTGTAATGCGTCACGCTGCGAGCCAAAGTCATTGGCCACTGAACCGGTGATCTTTGCGCCGGCCAGTGAAGTGACGAACGAAGGATCCGCATAGCTGCTGTTGCCGTGGACGCCGCTGGTCACGGTGTCAGGCATTATCGGCGCTGGTTGCGTGTGTGGCATTAGTCGCATTGCTGACGGCGTTGGTGGCGGTAGCTTTACCGCGCTGCTCACCTGGCCACCAGTAATGCTTTTCGCCGCGTGATTCAGCGCGGCGTTGCCGGCGATGTCGCCAGTCACTTTACTGCCGCTGACAGAAACGGATCTGGCGTCGCTGACGGCACCGTTGGCAATCTTGCCGTTGTCCACGGCGTTGGCGCGCGATGAAAGTGTCGCGTTTTGCGGTCCCGTCACATCACCAGCGATTGCCGCTGAAGGTGCCGGCGTTGATCCTCAGTCCAGACCGAACCGTTGGAGACCTGAAAGTATTGCTGGTCTCATTGAAGATGATCTGGCCGTTGTTGCCTGCATCGCGCTGCCGGCAGGGTGCCGCTGGTGTAATGCGTCACGCTGCGAGCCAAAGTCGGATTGGCCACTGAACCGGTGATCTTTGCTGCCGGCCAGTGAAGTGATGAACGAAGGATCGTGCATAGCTGCCGTTGCTGTAGACGCCGTTGGTCACGGTGTTGTCAGCATGATATGGCTGGTTGCGTGTGGCAGTCGCATTGGCCGCATTGACGGCGTGGTGGCGTTAGCTACCGCGCTGCGCCACTTGGCCACCAGTAATACCGCCGGTGATTGAGCGCGGCGTTGCCCGGATGCTCGCCGGTCACTTTACGCCGTTGACGTCAACGATCTCGCGCGTCGCTGACTGCACCCGTTAGCAATCTTTCCATTAGTCTACGAGCGCTTCGCTGCAATCGAGGTAGCGCTCTGCGTCCCCGGTGACATCACCGGCGAGACTGCCGCTGAAGTTGGTCGTGCTGCTGGCTGTTGAAGCATTGCCGTTGAGGTTTGCTGTGATCGTGCCGGCGGAGAAGTTGCCGGAGAACCATCGCGCTTAACTAAGGCGTTGCTGGTGATTGGCCGCCGTTGCATTGGCTGGCGGCTGATCGTGCCGCTGGCCACAGTGGCCGCCGATTGGCCGCCGACGCAGGGAAACCACGGTGCTTGACTGCGTGCCGGTAACGTCACCATTAAGATTGCCGGTAAAGTTCGCTGGCGGGTGCTGCTCCGACGTCAACCCACACTGTTCCGTTCGGAAACCTGGAAGGTGTTGGTGGTGGTGTTATAGATAGTCTGATTCAGGTTGGCTGCACTGGCAGCGGGCCGGGTCCCATCACTGTACTGGATAACGAGTCCTTGCGTTGCGACCTCCATCTCTCGCGTCATGGCTGGTATTCAAGCTCTCTTCGTATCGAATTGCAGGTTCACGTTCGGAGTGCCCGCACTGGCCTTCAGCACGATACCGAAGTTGGTGGTGTCGTTGGACCACCAGCTCTTAGCCTGCGGAGTTACGTCGAACACACAAGGTAAGAATTCGCATTAGCCGACGTGATAGGAATGGAGAGGGCAGGAGAACCAGCGTTCGCAGGAGTCGAGGTGTAGGTAATGGTGTTTTCAGCCTCAGGTAGCGGAAACGAGATAGACATCAATCGTTCCCGGACTCGTTACCGTACCCACGCAGATGGTTTGACGCGTTGCTTCGCAATTTGGTCGCCCGTCAAGCCGACAGGGAGGCTGGTCGTCATTTTGAATCGGAAATAGCTGCTGGCGGTGGCTCCCGAACCAGACCCAGAAACTCTAAGAATGGTCGCGCTGCCGAAGTTCGTGCCGGCGGAGGTGGAAAGAGTGTAGGCGTCGCGCTCAAGCGTGGATCCTTGTCCGTGCAAGGAGACAACGGGCGCGAGCGCTACACCGCCAGGGTGAGCAGGGGCATAGAATAAGCCCCTTGTCTTTGATACTCAGAATTCTTGGGGAATCGCATCTTTCTTATCCTTCAAAGTACGGCACCGATAATTTCACTTTGGGACTCAGACCGCGTCGAAGTCCAATAGAGGCCCGAATCGCCAAACCCGATGGTGACAAGCTACTCGAGCTCTAAGTTTCACCGTTCGCACTCGACAACTTCACTCATTTTCTCTTGACGTCAAGCTGCCATCTGCTGCGATTTTGAGATTGAACTTAAGCGTATAAACCATGTTCGGGGCTTCGTTCTTGCCGAGCCAGCGGTGTTTCAAGGTGATCGTTTGCTCGGTCGGAAGGCTATCCAGTCGATCGTTGTGTCGAAGGTGCTGGAGCCACGAAACGCAAGTCCACTTGGAGTAGTCCGATGACATTTTGCCAGTCGGAATGGACATTGAGTTTTAGAACGCCATTACCATCATTGACCAGTTCGTATACTGTCTCCTGATTTCCAGTGAAGGTGATTGATTCGAGAGTGTCGCAGGTTGTCGCCACGAAATTGAGCGGCTCCCTGGATGGTAGTGCTGATCGAAGTAGCAGTCTGGCCCAGGGCAGCCTGAGCTCCACCCAACCAGAACGACGGCAAACGCAACTGCCAAAATCAGGGGCCGAAATTTGTTTCTACTCATCCAGGTAATCCTTTCGATCTAAAACGATTCGTAGCCGTATTTCATTTACGATGACGTGCTTGTCGCAACCGGAGCGCCATTGCTGCTGCGCTCTGCCGGTGCACTCAAAATATTCACGGTTTGCACTCTGGCTCTTCCGATTCTTTTCGTCTTGGGTGATATTCCCGTTCTCATCGATCCTGATTCTCAATTTAAGGGTGACTTCCATGTCGGGTGCGCCTTTGGTTTTGCTCTTGAAACGCTCGCTCGACGTTACCCGGCGGTAGCTTGGCAGCCCATCCAGGTCCGCCTCTTCCTTGTATTTGGACTTGCCCTTATAGACTCAGCCCTCGCCGGCGTGGTACCGACAACATGCTCCCAGCTTACGGTGGACTTAAACCTGAGCGGTGAGCCATTGTGATCGTTTTTCACTTCATAGACGGAATTCTGAAACCCGGTGAAGGTGATTTCCTCGAATGGGGCCTCACACTGCGTTACCACCACTTCAAGTGGTTGGTCCTTGATCGTGGTTTTGGTTGTAGATTGGGCCATAGAAGATTTCGCTCCGGCCACGAAGAAAACAGCAAACGCCAGTGCCAGAATCGAAAACCTAAGGTTTTTAACGCTCATTATCAGCTGCTCCTTATTGTCACCTACGTCATTGTTCCGTTGGGCTCAATTCCGATTACTGAGTCGTCTCAGCTTTCAGGAAATCGATCCCACGAAATCTTCCCTAACGGAAACGCTCCATAGCGGCAATGAAATTGTCGGCTACTGAAGTCGCATCACGAAGAAATCTTTTTCGTCAAAGGCTCTTGCCTCCAGACCAACCAGATTTGTGGAGAGACAGAGGCTCACACGCCTGCTCACGGTGACAACCGTGCCAGAATGAACATGAGTTGTGGTTCTCTGGGAATTGCCTTATACGCGCAGAATCGCTGTGTCGAACTTCAGCAAGCGATGCCCGCACGCGAGCGAAAGGAAACTAAACAGCCTTATCGGCCTTATGTATCGCTGCCCGCAAAGCTTTATCTCTGCGGGTTTACAGCCCGTGGTTCGTATTAAGAGGTCGCACCGAATAACAATGCGAAGCGAAGTCCTCTTCCACAAATGTGACTTCGTTCCTTCGCGAGCAGAGGAAGTATTGATGTAACGAGCGCACATCGTGTATCTGTGCCTAGAGCAAAGACTGGGCCAGGAGAAGTTCTGAATTTAGGAAACTGTTAGAGCAGGCTGGATCAAGTACTTTGTCGAGGTGTGAGTTAAAAGTTTTGGCTGCGCATCGTGGTGACTATTGAGTTGGGCCAGATGGTTGTGAAGCGCTTGCCGGCGTGCTCACCATGGCGAGCAGTTGTGTCAACGAAATGAGCGCTGCTACTCAGGCCCAGCCTCGCGAAGCGGGCGATAGCATAAAGCCTGGGGTGGAGCGTTAGCGGAACCCCAGCGAATCGGCGCAGTAAAGTTACAGCCCGCGAAGCGGGCGACAAGCGGAAACAGATTTCGCATCGTGGATTTGTGTTTCGTCGTTCGCCGCTTCGCGGCTTGGGGATACTTTATTGCTGGTGGTCCCGGGTTCCGCTGACGCCCACCTCCAGGCTTTATAAGCTCAGCGCTTCGCGGGCTGGAGAGTTCTCTTCACTGCGCGGGTCATTCGGTGGGAGCCATTGCCATACATGAATGTGCGGGCCGGTGGCCACTCCGGGCACGCTCGTTCGAAATGCCAGAAAAGGTATTTGCTCGTTCAATAAGAAACTTGATCAGCGCTTTACCTTCTACGCTGTCAGGTGTAACCCCACATCCATGCTATTGCGATGATCGAGTCCCCAGCGATTGTGTAGCTCAGACTGTCCGGAAGGCAGTGAGCGGCAAAGGCCGCTTGAATCGGGACATAAAGAAATCCTCGACCCTGGTTGAGTCTGAAATCTTCCAACGGCCCGACCCGGCTACCACAGCAGCAGGCAAATCTTTCCTGGGAGGTTCGCTGCGTTCGATCCGAAGGATGCTCGCGGAATCCAGGAAGGTCGTAACATTGCCGCGCGTATACCAAATGCCGTCAGCCACTGTTAGAACTTCATCGACTTGCATTCGTCGACCACCGACCAAATGGATCCAAACTGTCGGCTCACTCGCTGGCGGTGTTTGGTTCGCTTCCGTTTGATCTGTTGCGGGCGAAGTGACATCCGGTGCGACCGGTTGTTTCAATGCCGCTTGTGCTGAGGCGATAGAAATCCAAAGAACAAGGATAAAAATTGCCCCGCAACATTTCGTTACAAATCGCATAGGATTAAACGGCTCATTCATTGTCAGTTCACGCTCACTCCAGCTCACCCCTTCGGCGCGAAGTAACCAACGCGTGTCCGGGTTTGGTAAGTCGGGTTGTGGGTTCCACTCGAACGCGACGGAAACCGCCGTCGCGGGTTTTGTTTGTGGGCGTGTAGTAGAGCGCATACTGATGACGCAGTTCCTCCGCCACCTCCGCGTAGGTGGCTTCCAGGGCGTCGAAGCTACGAGGTTTGTATAGCTCGGCCGCCGGTGGCGGTTGTCAGATCTGCCAACATCTGTTCACTCTGATCGAGCGCCTGCAGACCGAGGCGCAAGCCATCAATTTGAGACCTTGTTGAAGCGTTGCGCTGAATCGCTGCCGCTGGTGAGCGAGTCGAGGTCAGCTTGTTTTTCGGCGCGAGATATTTCCGTGTTGCTGACAACGTAAACCGTCACCTGAGATTGCATTAGTGCCCGAACAGCACTATCAAGGGTCGTGCCTTTTCCACTGTCAATTCCATCGGTTAATACAATCACAGCGCGGCGTGATCGGGTGGAGCCGTATTGGTCACGCGCCGCCAGCAGCAAGGCATCGTAGAAACGGGTGAACATCCCGGCGTGAGCCGGTTCAAAGCGCGCTGCAGCTGGAACCGGCTGCTGGTCCAGTCCTGCAGTAACTGCACGGTATCGTCAAACTTAATCAAGCTAATTCGATCCTCGGGCCCCAGATCTTTGGCAAAGCCTTCCGCGGCGCGACGGAAATCATCAAGGTTGCGTACCGCTGAAGATGACGCATCGATCATTAAGATCGCGTCGACCGGCACTTGTCTGAGCGCCAGGTCGCGCAGCGGTTGCTGGCGGTCGTCTTCGAACACGCGAAAGTCATCGCGAGTAAGCTGAGACACCAGGCGTCCATTTGCATCGCGCACAGTTACCGGCAGCATTACTTCAGTTGTTTCAACTGAGATCACGTCACCAGGACTAATTTTGCTCTTCCTTTTTGGTGGCAGCGGATTAGGTGGTGGAGGTTCACCCAGCCGTTCAAGTAACGTCGGAGTGGCAGAAGGTTTGGCTGCCGGCTTTTGAGTTTGAGCTTGGGATGCGGGCTTCTTGCGCGATTTGGTTTGCGCAGCCGAGAAGCCGCTCCCTTGCATACTGACTACCAGCTGCGACAAGGCGATCGCAATCAGGCACAGCGCAACTTTGATGCGGCGGTAGTTTTTATTGGCGAGAAGTGCCATTGGAATGCGGCGTGGTTTGCGAATCGCTCGTGTCACCCTCTGCCGCTTTCATTGCTGCCAGGGATCTTGTCGGTGACGCGGTGTTTTCGCAGTTCGGCAAAGCTTAGCGGGTGACAGATCAAATTCTACCGGAGATTGTTCGATGCGGCGGACGATTGTGCCTTCGGAGAATCCAGCTTCAATCAGTTCCACGACGGAATCGTTTGTCAGGGTCGCAACTTTTTCAAGCTTCATAGGAGCGCCGCGCCTCGCTGGGCGGGCGCAGGATGCGGACGGTGGCCGAGCCAGTGGTTACGGTATCGCCGGAGGCGGAACCGTTGCGGCCTCTGCTTTCCGTGGTGCCGTGAAAGCCGCCGCTGGAGCCAAATATATCGGTGCTGTTGCCGGAAGCAGAGGGATTCTTTGTCGGGTCGTTTTGTTTATCAATCCTGTCGATGCCGGCGTTAGGGGACGTGCTCTGATTGAAAAAGTTTTCGTCACTCCAGTTCTCATCGAAGTCGACGCCTTGCTGTCGCGCCAGCATTGCCAGAATGACCTTCTCAGTGACGCCGGATTTCTTCAGCTCAATCATGCGTTCGGTAGACAGATCAAATCTGGTTGGACTCGATCCGATAATCGCGATGATCGTCTTTTCCTTGAAGTCGGCTTTGACCAGCTTAACTACTGAATTGTTTGTCAGCAGATCGTGCGTCCCGGTTTGGGCACTCGCACGGCTACCGCTCAGGTTGAGGCAAAAGAAAATAAGGATGAACCAAAAACAAAAGACTTCATGGCCTTACCTCGGTTGTCGTAAAAGAGGGAATCTCACTTTGAAATCTTCACTGTAATCACTCTGTGTTCTCTGTGACTCCGTGGTGAAATTCTTTATTAGCGATTGCTCTACCACAGACGACACAGAGAACCCAGAGACTACAGCAGAGAAACCCGAATCCAGATCTCCCTGACTCCCAAAGAGCGCTCGTCGCGGTGCGCTCTTAATTCTGCTGTGCTGGAAGATTCGTTCCTCTTCCATATCGTTGCCTGATGCGTTTGACGTAGTTTCGGCGTTTCCTGAAAAGGGGGCACTTTATTGCCATAACTAATGACTCGTCCCTCACCGGCATTATAACTCGCCAGCGCCAGATCCACCTGCCCGTTGAACATTTTCAATAATTCTCGCAAGTATTGCGTGCCGCCCCGGACATTTTCGGTTGGGTCAAAAGGCCTTGAAACCCCAAAGCGCCGCGCGGTTCCTGGCATTAAGTTGCATCAGACCCCTGGCGCCCTTGGGGCTCAGCGCGCCTGGGTGGAAATGCGACTCCTGCTCAATTACCAGGAACACCAGATAAGGATCAACGCCAAAGCGATTCCCGTTGGTTCTGATCAGTTGATCGATCGAAGGACTGCCGGAGGTCCAGCCGCGTTCTTTCCAGTCTGACGACGAAGCAGCGTCTGGCGAGATCGCGCTCGATACGATCGATGCGGCTACGATCCAGAAAGCTCAAAAGGTTGGCGCGTTGATACCCGAGGCGCCGTCCGCTGTTTCCTTCACTTCATCCACTTTGAACTTCGCGCCGCCAACCAGGTAGATCCAGGTTGAGGTGGAAACTGCGAGCCGGCTTTTCCGCCGGCAGAGTTGGCGGCGGCGTGCCGGTCTTCGCTTTGGTTTCCACCTGGGCCACAAACACCGGCTCGATCGATTTAACCTTGCGAGACGCCACTTGGGTCATCGCACCGCGCTGGTACCAAACTTCTTCGCCGTGCCACCACGCGTCGTCCACGCGCATCGTGCCGCCATCAACGAAGGTGATTAACTTGCCGTTTGGTGTACGTTTCTCTGGCGCTTCGGTGGATTGAGCTACTGCCGCGAGCGGGAACAATTATCAGCTGTCCTGCTTTTAGTTTGCTGTTTACCGAGAGGCCGTTCAAACGGGCCAACTGCAGCGGATTGAAACCGGCACGCTCGGCGAGTGCGGTCAACGTCTCGCCGGCGCGTGCCTGAACGTTGGAATAATTCTGCGCAGCAGGTTTTGTCGCCTTGGATCTGGCGTGGCGTTTCTGGGCCTGTAAATGAATCGAGCCGCCGCTTATCACGACGAGCCCAACTATCAAAGCCAGAACGTTGAAATGTTTCTTACTCATCAGACTTCAAACCCTCTGTGCCTCCTCTCTGTGTTCTCTGTGTCTCGGTGGTGAAATTTTAGTCGGCCAACAATCACCACAGAGACACAGAGGACACGGGAGAGAGACACAGAGCTGAAATTAACACTCAACCTCTTCCCTGGGACCGCGGGCGTCTCGCCCGCCCCGACGTACGAAAACGAAACCATCGGGAGCTAAGGTCAACGTACCTTGAAGCGGGCGAGACGCCCGCGGTCCCAGAAAAACGCTATACCGCTGACACCGTTCGCGACTGGCCTGCCGGAGTTACTTCCGCCGCGTGCGACTCAAACGTGTGAGACGAACCAAAGTAGTTTCGCCACGCTAAATCCAGCAGCTCCGGTGTAAGCGCCTGTGGGCGTCCTTCAAACAAACATAGATCGTTGACGCGGTTCAAAAGATCGCGCGGCTCGCTGGATTTCATCGGTCGGCCTTCGCCGGCATATTTTTCGAGCAAGTAATCAAGACTGGCCTCATCGATAGTTATCCCCTTGTGCCGTCGCCGCGCGCTTGAAGATCTCAGTGTAGGCCGATGGCGTCGGCATCTCTACTCGAACTCGGTAACCCATGCGGCGCAGGAAAGCTTCGTCGATCATCCCGGCTTCGTCAAGATTGGTTGAAAAAATGACGAGTTGCTCGAAAGGCATTTCAATCTTTTTGCCGTTCCTGAGAGTCAAACAATCGATGCGTCGTTCGAGCGGCTGGATCCAGCGGTTAAGCAAATCGCGCGGGGATACCGGCTGACGTCCGAAGTCGTCGATCACCAGCGTTCCGCCGTTGGATTTTATTTGAAACGGCGCGTCGTAATATCTTGATGCCTCCGACCAGGTCAGGTTTGTATTGTCGAGGGTCAACTCGCCGCCGACCATAATCAGCGGACGCTCAATTTCCACCCAGCGACGATCATGTTCGCGGGTGGTGCGGCGATTTGCAATTGCAGTGTGATAGTGAGCGTCGTAGATGCGGATGACCTGACCATCAGATTCGATTGCGTAAGGTATCCAGACGGAACCAGAAAGCGCTGCGTTTATTCTCTCGGAAACAGCCGTCTTGCCTGTACCGGGGAGGCCGGTTAGGAAAAGGGAAGAGCGTGAGTTAATGACGCAACCAAGGGTTTGCAGCAACGAATCGGGTAGAACCAGATCGCTGAACGCTGAACGAATGGCGTCGATTGAAGCCGGGCGCGAAGGACCCGCTTGCAGTCGCGTCATGTAAGTGTAATCAGCAAGAGATACGGGCGCCGGTCCTCGATAGCCGTTGTGCGACTCCATGCTTACCAGTCGTTCCCAGCCGGCATCGAGCATCGCATAACGGGTGGTGCCGACGGCGCTCTTCAGGCGCATCTCGATCAGCTTTTCGCGGTAAAGGCCGTAGAGAATTTCCTCACTCAGCGTGCAGGGGAGATGCAGCTTCTCGGCAACCAACCCTGAGGTGGCGTCGGTGAGAGTGGAGAACTTGCTTAAGGGCCAGGTTGCGAAGCAGTGCCTCAGAGACGCCTGTCTCTTCCAGGTCCTCGGGTGTGGGCGGACCGAGCTTTTCAATCTCCGCACGTGTCAGAAAGCTCAGGTGGCTCATTTATTGCTCCGGATTACCAGGGACGTAGGGCTTTGCACAAAAAGCCGAGATCGATTACCCGCTCACAGAATAACGCTGAAAGCGTTCGCCAATTCCAGCCCAGAGGTTGCGCTTTGGCAGCCCTGGGAAAACATCCTATTTCTCGAAGGCGCAACTCTGAGGAGTTGCGCCGGCGTTGTTGACCGCGCAACCCCTTCAGGGTTGCGAACAATCTCCTAGGCGTATTTGAACCCAGGGTTTCAAAGCAAACCCTGGGCTGACGATTAGCCAACGCTTTCAGCGTTACTCGATTCTTCCACGTCGTCCGCTTTGCGGGCTGTTTGCCCCTTATTCGTTTGTCTTGGCGACGGTGCGCAGCTTTTCCAGCGAACCGCGCGCACTCTGCGCCAGCTTCTCATTGCCCTTACCGTCGTAAAGCGCTATCAACCTAACGAGCACGTCCGGAGAGTTTGGTTGCAAGGCGACTGCCTTCTCCAAATGCTGGATCGCTTTTTGGTGTCACCACGTCGCTCCAGTCGGGCAGCGACATTGAGATGGCCTTTATACTCGCCCTGCGCGTGAGCAAAACTTTCGTAGGCGTCGTCAAATTTACCGCGCTCAGACTGGGCCAGGCCCAGGTTGTTCCAGATGCGCGCATCGTTGGGCGACAGTTTTGCCGCGCGCTTCAAATACTTCGTAGCCTTTTCGTAATCCTGATTTTCGTAAAGCAGAAAACCGAGATTGTTGAGATTTTGCGCGTCGTCTTTGTTCAGGCGCACCGCGTTCTCAAACGACCGCTCGGCCAAATCACGGAGTCCTTTGCGCCAGTATGCCACGCCCAGGAGCGTGCTGGCTTCGCTTAACTTCCGGATTTGCTGAGGCTGCCTGGGACAATTCGGCGATCGCGCCGTTCACGTCGTTGCTGTCCAGGAGAGTGCGGCCCTGCTCGAGATGTTCGAGTGCCATTGCCTCCGAGCGCATCCTTCGGGCTCTGTGCGGCAGTGCTCAGCGTATTCGCCGCGGCGGTGGACATCCCGGAGTGGTGGACATCCCGGGGTAGTAGACATTCCCGGATTTTCCGTTACGGCATTTGCCGTCGAGTTCGTTTCCGGCACCTGCGTAGTCTTGCTGACCTGAGTGCCCGGGACGCTCTCGAATTTCTTCACATCTTTTTCGGAGATGCGTTCGAGCTTGTTGGCATCTTTCTTTTTCCGCCAAACAACCGGCCGATGGCCCCGGAAGGGGCGCCGAGCGCGCGGAGGAAACCATTGCCTTGTCCTTCTGACTTTTGACCTCTGGCTGCGTTGGCCGCATTGGTCACGTTGGCCGCGTTAGGCTCAACCGTATACGTTTCGAGCCATTCGCTTCCAGTCAGGACTACACCCTGAACAGTTTGTACCGGCTCGACAGCGACAACCAGCGCGATGGTCATTGATAGGATGATTAGAGTTCGTTTCAGCATGGAAGTCTCGCTTTCTCTATTTAGAGAACAGATCAATGAGGTTAAGAGCCGAAGGCGCCAGAATCATGACAATAATTACTGGGAACAAGAAAACAGTGAGAGGAATGAGCAGCTTCAACGCCGCTTTCGCCGACGCCTGTTCAGCGCGCTGGCGGCGCTTGGTTCTCAGAGAATCGGCAAACACTCGCACCGCCTTGCCGATTGATGAACCGAAACGGTCGGCCTGTATCAGTAGCGCTACAAAGCTGCGAATGTCATCAACTCCGGTTCTTTCGGTCAGGTTGCGCAGCGCCTCTTCGCGGCTACGTCCAAGGCGGATTTCGAGATTGACCAGATCGAACTCGTGATGCATGTCAGGGTGCGACGTTCTTCAATTCTTCACCGACACGATTAAGCGCCGCGTTTAAACCCAACCCGGCTTCAACGGCAATAACCATCAAATCCAGTGCGTCGGCGAGTCCCCAAGTGATGCGCTGCTTGCGGCGCGTGATCTTGCTACGCAAGCACGAGACGAGGCACGTAGAAGCCAACGCGACTGTCAGCAATCCCGCCACAAACAGAAAACTGTTTAGCGAACGATCGAGGATGAAACAGATAGTCATCACCAATGCTCGGCAAGGCCACGACTACAGTAGCATCTGGATGGCGCGGAAGGCCAGTCGCCGCATCAGGCGAAGGATAACCGGCATGGAGCAACTGCTTTTGCAGTTTGGCAGCTTCAACTGCCGAGATGGGCATGATCCGGTTGATCGGCTCGGCGGCCCGTGTCGTCATCGTGGTTAAGGGATCTATTTTCGATGAGGGCCAGCGACGGATCCGCGCTCTCAAGTTGGCCATTGACGACGCCGCTGGGACGCGCAACTAACCAATAAAGACTCATCACTCCGAGAGCGATGCAACTAAATGTTAAGAGAACAATCAGGTATCATCATGATGGATTCATTCTTTCTTGCAAGTGCAAATGATCCCTTGCGGCCAGCGCCTCAAACTTTAATACTCAGGAACCTTCTTATTAACAACATGCCGAAGGTTTGCCAGACGATGGCGAAGCCAGATCACGTAGTGGCCTCGCTGGTCATGCAGATCAACACGCTCATGTAGTCAGGGTTGAAGACTGTCAGCACAAAAACAAGAGCGAACGGCAAGCCACAAAGAATCCAGCCCGAGAGACGCGTGAAGCATGTGGTCATTGTCCGAAAGTCTTCCATGATCTTGAAGCGCTCGCGAATGGTTTGCGAAACCTTCTCAAGAATTTCGGCCAGGTTGCCGCCGGTTTCCCGCTGAATGTGCATCGCCGTAACGCAGAGCCGCAGGTCCATGCAGCGGCACGCGCTCGGTCAGTCGATCAAGCGCCATTTTGATCGAGAGGCCCAGTTTCTGTTCCTCGAAGGTGGTGCGAAATTCGGCGGCGATCGGGTCGGGCATCTCCGAGGCGACTTGGTTGAGCGACTCGAGAGAAGCATGACCCACCGCGAGCGAGCGACTTAAAAGGTCGAGCGTATCGGGAAGCTGAGCGTTGAAGGTGTGCAGCGCGCTTGCTTGCGCTTCCAGGCAACATGCAGGATAGGTACGGCGCCCGCCATAAACCCAAGCATGATAACGGCGAAGGAATTGAGAACAGTAGATGCTGCGAAGCCTCCCATGAGGCCGGCGACGGTGCTGAATCCGAGCAGGCGACTGACAGTGGTATGTGCACATCGGCCTGTCTTAATCATCAGATCGAGACCGCTTCACGAAATCGAGCGACGACAGCAGTCGGTTGATGATGGGATTGCCACCAATCGAGTCAGTCACGGGTTATCCGTGACTTCACCTTCGAACGCAGCGCCGTCTGATTCCTGCAAGAGCTTCAGCGACACGTTGTTCCAGGCGCTGGTCGCGAGCGTCAGACTTGCGCGACGCCAGCAGGAAGAGCGCATAAGTCAGAAACAGGAAGAAGAGAAATATTACGAGTCGAAATCAACATCTCTTCGTACGACCTCCTAGAAGAACGCTCGGCAATTGCATGCCATATTGCTTGAGCCGTTCGGCAAAACCGGGGGCGGATTCCAGTGGCCCGAAACGGCCGATGACCTTGCCGGCTCCATCGACGCCCGTTCGCTCGAATTGGAAGATTTCCTGCATGGCGATCGTCTCGCCCTCCATGCCGGTAATTTCAGAAATCGAAACTATGCGCCGAGTGCCATCTGTGAGACGCGCCACCTGAATTACAAGATCAACTGCCGAAGCGATCTGCTGCCGCATTGCCCGATCCGAAAGTCTCATCCCCGTCATCTGGACCATTGTCTCAAGACGGCGCGAGCGCATCGCGGGTGGTATTGGCGTGGATGGTGGTAAGCGAACCATCGTGGCCCGTGTTCATAGCCTGCAGCATGTCGATAGCCTCGCCGCCGCGGACCTCGCCGATCACGATGCGGTCAGGACGCATGCGCAGCGTGTTGCGCACCAAATCGCGTTGCGTGACCTCGCCGCGGCCTTCGATGTTGGGCGGACGAGTCTCCAGACGCACCACATGCGGCTGTTGCATTTGCAGCTCCGCCGAGTCTTCAATCGTCACGATTCGCTCAGCGGCCGGAATAAAACGCAGACAGAGCGTTCAAGAGACGTGGTTTTGCCGGCGCCCGTGCCTCCCGAGATGATAATGTTCAGCCTGGCGCGCACGCACATTTTCAAAGAGGATCGCGATCTCCTTTGTGAGAGCGCCATTCTCAATCAACATCGGCATCGTCAAAGGATCAGCGCCGAAGCGACGGATCGAGAGGACGGGGCCGTCCAGGGGCCAGTGGCGGGATGATCGCATTGACGCGCGAGCCATCAGGAAGACGGGCGTCAACCATTGGCTGTGCCTCGTCAATGCGGCGACCAACCGTCGAGACAATGCGCTCGATAACGCGCCTTAGGTGCTCGTCATCTCTAAAACTAATTAGGTTCTTCTCGAGTTTTCCACGGCGTTCAATGTAGATGCTCGAATAGGAGTTAACCAGGATGTCGGAGATGGTTGGATCAGCCAGTAACGGTTCCAGCGGACCGAGGCCAAAGAGCTCGTGATGAACTTCTCCGACCAGGCGGTCACGCTCCGCAGTCGAAAGCGGCAAATTCTCAGCCTGCAGCAGACCCTCGGCCAATCGCGCCACTTCTGCATGAACTCGATCCGAAGGTAAGCGCGTTGAGCTTAGTTAAGTCCAGGCGGGTCACGATCGCCTCGATGGAGGCCGGCCTTCATCTCCTGGAAGACTTGGTTTCCGTCGGTTCCGGCCTCAGGAGAGTGCGGCGCCGGTTCCGTTTCGCGTCTTTAATGTATCTTTCTCGAAGCGCCATGTGTGTTCCTTTGTTCTATTTCTTCTTTGTTCATGGTGCTTCTAGACCACTTCCCAAGGATGTAACCTCATCTGTCCTTACGACGATTCCCCCAGCAGCTTCGAAAGATCCAGCGGTGAAGTTGGGGTTGGTCCGGCCAAACATCGTTCCTAATGATCTCTTGCGAGTGGGTTCTGAAGGTGAGTGGTTGTTACCCGGAACAAGCGCCGCGATGCGTCTAATCTCCGTGGTGATTTTCGAAGATGGATCCGCCTTCACGAGTGGATTACCCAGATTGATTGAATCCATCACTTTCCGGTAATCGTTTGGCACAAAGCCAATAAGCTGCTCACCCAGGTGCGCCTCGACCTTTTGCAACTGCACGTCGATGTGCTTTGCTCCAGCGGTTGACCACGACGTGGACCTTGTCGCGCGTGATAGTCCAGACGATCGAACACCTTCAGCGCACGCTTCGTAGCCGCGAATGCCGGGAATGTCCAGCGTCAGGCACCAGGAGGATGTCATCAGCCAGATCGAGGGCGGCCACGGTCACCGGATCGAAAGTGTGTGGCAGGTCGACGACGATGCACTCATACCGCTGCTTCAGGAGATGGAGGATTTCGGAGACATCCCGAGGTTTGATGTCCTCAGCTTCGTGAGCTTCGAGCGGGGCAGCCAACACGGCTAGGTTCCCGGAATATGGCGTAACCAGACTCGTCATCAGCGCGTCGTCCAAACGCGCGCGATTGTGGACGAAGTCGGCAACGGAGTATTTCGTTTCGAGCCCCAGAAAGGATGCGTGCATCTCCTGCTTGCAGATTTGAGATCTATCAGCAATGTGTGGAACGCTCATTGCGGCGGCAGAGATTCGTGCCAAAGAACGAAACGCCTGAGCCTCCCCTTACCGGAGAATACGGCAACGATGCGTCCGTGGTGTTTCAAGGAACTCTGTTGGCCCGCGCAAAACTCTACAACGCGGTCAATGACGGTCCGGAATCTCGTCCGGGATAATTGGGAGCTGAATGAATTCGCGCGCACCGGAACGCATGCTTCCCAAAATCATTGCCGGCGAAGGGTCTTGGGCGGCGCAGATGATCGCAGTATCGGGGCAAGCCGCGGCGAGCTGTTTGATCAAGACAAACTCTTTTTCTGAATTCCCTGGTCCTACCGTAATGACGGCAGCCGATGGCTGCAGCCGGGTTACGTCAGCAAGCATCTGTTCGAGGGTCTGGCAATCAGCCAGCAGGTGCGCGCGGCCGCTTCCCGCCAAGGCGTCCCTCAGTTCGTCGGAAGCGCCGTCTTACTAAGCTGTTATGAATGTATAGTGATTGCATCTTTAAACTCTTTACCTTGGTTCGATCTTCTTAATTAATGACTCCAAAACTTCAAGGACCGCAGGGGGATATTCCTGGTATAGTCCCCGCGCTCTCGCCTACGACTGTAGTCTGGATATGCGGGCATATTTATCACTACGCGCTCTACGGCGAAGGTGCAGAGCATAATTCTCAATCTTGACGGAAACCGTGCCTTGCGCGACCCCATAGTCGTTGCTATAGCAGACGGTTATATTCGAGGCCTGAAGGTTGTTGACCAATGTTGTCGTACCGGCGGCAGGTGTGCCATAAAGGACCATATTCTTGACCGGGTCAACGGTGGTCGAGTTGTTGACGCAAGATTCGGTAGCGGGCTTCAGCCAGGGTTGCGGCGTAGCGCGCGCCGCGCCGCGGTAGACTCGACCAGCGCGTTATGGTAAAAAGCAAATGACCACCTGGAAATGATCGCCATGATCATCATGAGAAAGAAGGTCGCCGTTATCGTAAACTCCACGATGGCCGTAGCCGCGTTCTGATGTCCTTTCTTTCGCCGTTTCATTCAGTCAAAAACTCCTATCTGGGTCCAAGCGCTACGGCATGTAGCGCGCCTCGGTGCCCGGTTTCAGCGCGAAATAAAAGGTTGAACTCACTTTTCCCGTCATAGTGGCAAGATTCCATACGCCCGCTGAGTACGTGTAGCTTTGGATTTCTACCCGAAAATACTTAGTGGTTGCGGCCGGAATTGCCGGCGAGCAGGCCACTGAAAAGTTATCGCAGATGAGAACGTTGGCAGTTGTCAGGCCGGGTACGACAGGCGTCTGGTTTGCGCAGGCAGTTGCTACAGCGCTTTTGATACCGCAAACAACCAGATTTTTCGCCTTGGTCTTCTCGTCGGTTTGCTCTTGCGCAGTGCCGTTAACAACATTTCTCGATGTGGATAGATATCTCGCGCCAACGTTGGTTGCTTTGGCCAGGGACGTATAGGTATAGAACAAGCGGCCCAACTCGGCGCTTCCCACAAATAGAATCAGCAGGATCGGAAACACGATCGCGAGTTCAATTATCGAAGAACCGTCCTCGCGCCGGGACATCCGGCTCAAGCTATCTCTCAAGCGTGTCAGAAAAACTAATTGATTCCATCTCGTCGCCTTACTTGTAAAGGACAGAAGTGGTCAAACCTGAATTGCACGAGACCGCTCCAGAGGCTGCCACGTTTGCCTTGCCGACGTACTCCACCGGAATTGATCCACATCCGGGAGTGTTTGAACAATTACCATTGGGTGTCGGAACTTTGCTCTGATAAGGAAGAAGACACCCCAGGCTTGAATGTTGGAAGTGCACGCTGGGTATGTTCCCGGGAGAATTATGGGTGCTATCAGCATGCGCCGGTCAAACTTGCCGGGACCACTTGGGCTGGGCGCCGTCACTGCAGTCCTATTAATGTACTCGGGTCGCCGTGATGTTTTCCCCGAACGTTGCTGTCCGGAGGAAAACTGCTGGGGACGAGAGCGCTGCCATAGCCATTGGCGTAAACATTGAAACGGGTATTCATCCCATCACCCGAATTCCTGGGCCCATTGTTCGGGTTCGAACTGGGCGTCATATTGATATTGTCGCCGAGGTTCTTGCAAAAATTTGGTAAGCCGGCGGCCAGCGTAGCGGTCTCGCCGGTGCCGTTACCGTTGATGTCGGGCACCTCCAGGATGATGTACTCGCGGTCATTTATTACCGCTGTGTTCCCGGTGCCTTGGTTAAAGTTCAGCGTCAATAACGCACCCACCGCGGGCGCCTGGAATCCTGCGGTTACCGGGTCGGAATCGTTCAGCGCGACAGCAGCCGGAAAGAAGTCGCATATTCCGCTAAGGCCAGACCGACTGTCCCGCTACCGCTTCTCTCGATTGGGCCTGCGACGCGCTCGAGCACGCTCGAGGCGAACAGAATGTTGGTAGATGCTGGTTGAGTTGTGACCTTCACGAAGCGAATGGTGCTGGCGATCGCCTTTGCGGCGGTTGCGGTTACGGCCGGGTCGCTGCTGTCGTGAGCAGGAGTGTAGGCGCCATTCAGGTCGGCTGCGAATGAGATGGTTGCAATCGCCACACCCGTCTTTGCGCGAAGCCCCTGCGTATTGGCGATGGAATCACCTCCGATGATCCGCGCGATGGCATCATCGATGCCTGCCGAGCCGCCATTCAATTCGCGTGCGGCGGTCAGCGCCGCCGCATCAGCCGCATTCTGAAGCTCGGCCCGCACCAAATACATGCGGGAGACGTCAAGGCACAATCCCAACCATGAGCAACAGAAGCGACCGCAAAAATTGCCGTCATGATCATGATAGAACCGCGTTCGCTGCGCGCGGTCCCGCTGAACAATCTTCGAAGCCATTTGTTTTAACCTCCTGTCCGCTCAAACTAACCCCGGGATGAAGTTACGACAAAACGCTGCACGCTGCTACGGGTGTCGGAGTGACCTTCGCCTGCTGCGTCGGTCCGCTAAGTGGTTGCGCAAGGGATACGCTTGGAACTGCAGCTTTCGTACCCGTTGGCGGGACCACGGCCGGTGTCACTTCTTTAGCTGGCACGGAAGGTGCCGTCGAATTCGGTGTTTCCGGTTGAGTCGTAGCCGCCGAGCCTGACTTCAGAATGAACCCGCTAGGTCCGTCGATTTGTCCCTCTTTTGCGGTCGATGCCAAGCAGCGAACCCTTCTTCAAGCTTTCCACATTGGGAATTGCCGGCAGATCATCACGGTTCACCGGCTTCACCATCTGCGCCGTGACGATAAACATCAACTCACTCTCATTCTTCTGAAACGAGCGTTGACTTGAACGAGGTTGCCAAGAATGGGAATGTCGCCAAGACCCGGTATCTTCGAAAGCGATTTGGTTTCGCTGTTGTCGAGGAGTCCGGCCAGCGCGAAGCTCTGACCGTCGCGCAGTTCAACGCCGGTGTGGGCGCGCCGCGTCCGCAGACCAGGAACCAGGAAACCGTCAAACTTCACACCGTTGGCGAAGTCCAGCGTGGAGACTTCGGGCTCCAACTCCAAACGAATGTGATCTTCATCGATGATCGTCGGTTTGAAATTGAGGCGCACGCCATATTCTTTGAAGACGATACTTACGGTGTTGCTGCCGCTACCGCTTCCCTGGACGATCGGTACTGGATACTCACCGCCGGCGAGGAAGCTCGCTTGCTGCCCGTCCATCGCGATCAAGTTCGGCTCGGCGAGTGCGCGCAGGGCGCCTTGTGTTTGCAGCGCCTTAATCATTGTGGTCAGGTTGCCACCCAGGACGAGAAGATTGAGCCCGCCAAATGTGCCTCCCAAAATGCCGTTAGCGACGTTCGAGACGGTGCTCGGCCCGCCGCCGGTTGCGAAGCCGCCCACGCCGGGACTGGCCTGGTAAGCGTAGGCACTACCGAGATCGCGCATGCGAGTGCGATTCGACTTCAGCAACCCTCACCAGCAACTGTACCTGTCTGAGATCCTTCACTGGTGATTCGAGCAGATTCAACGGTCTTGAAACCCGCTGCCTGTATGACGGCGTCCAGCCTGCGCCGCGATTCGCGGATCAGAAACGGTGCCTGAGATAACCACCGAGCCATTTGCTTGACTCAGCCGAATATCATCTTTCGGGAAGAGCGCGCGGATCTGCGAATCGATCAGCGATAGATTGGTGCGCACGTAAACATCAAAGACGATGAAGCGTCCGGTGCCTTTTTCCCAGGCGATGAAATTGACCTGGCCAAAGGTCTTGCCGTTGACCACCACCTGGTTCGATGACACCAATACGGCCTCGGCGATTTCCGGGTTGGAGACTGAGAAGCGCTCAATGGGGTTGTCGAAGCTAATCACCCTCGACTGGCCAACCAGAACGTTGACTGGGTATCGCTTCTTTTGTCCCCGTTAGGAAGGAGGCGTTTGTGCTCTGGTCCTGCGCCAAAGCTGGCAACGCGCAAAGCAAGACTACGAGTGTGACGATGATGTAGCGGGTGGAAGGACGGGACTGCATGATCATTTCTCCCTGGCTAATTGGGGACTTAAACGTTAAGGGCACTCCTGTGATCAGGAGCCGCCCGCCATTCGCGTTTCTACGGTATTTCGACGTCGCGCCTCTTGTTCCCTTCGATGAACTCGACTGAGTTGCGCCTGACTACTGGGGCTGGCTTCTCGTGCTGAGCCTCTACGTCGGTGCGCTTGACTCTCGGCGCATGTTTGGCGACGGGTTTAGGTGTCGTATCGATTTTCGCTCGGCGGTGGCGGGCTGTGGACAATGACTGCCGCCGCTCAATAGGCGTCGCATCTAGCTGGCGCCCTTGGTTTGTGTATCTTCCCTGGTCGCCGTAGTTACGCATAACGAGTTGCAGCTTTGCCGCCATTGAGCGGCGAGCACCAGTTTTTCCGCCTGCTCGGGCGTCACCTGAAGCGTCTACGGCCTTTACTTCCGATGGTCGGCGCTGGTTTTCGGGAGAATCAATCTTCGCGCCGCTAGCGAGCACCTTTGATGTTTTGCAATACGATCTTAGAGATCGGGACCGTGGTCTTGCGCCCGCTTGCGACGATCGGAGCGATGATGGCCACGACATCAACGAATGAACCCGGCATGATGAAACCGGAGACGCCCACTACGTCGTCGACCTTTACGGTCATGGCGCGGATAGCCCTCAGGAATCACGGCCGAAAGGCCGCCGCCAGCTCCCGACGGAGCAAGCTTCATGATTTGTGATGGTCTCGCGTATGCCGATGGGGGTAATCGCGACCCGGCCGACGACGTCGTCCATCTTTGCGGAACACACCCTCGGGTAGGTGAGCCATTAGGAATTGGCGCGAGCGCCAGCTGTTCGGCCGTGATCTTTTCGCCGAGAGGAATCTCCTGTCTTAGCGACGACCACGTTGCCAAGGATCTTTGGTGAAGGCCCGCACATTAGACAGGTAGCGGGTAACCAGCATGACGCCGACGCAGGTCCGCAAAGCACATGCTCCCGGTGAGCGCGATAATGAGACGTTTATTTCGCATGACTCAATTCTCCATTACCGAAGTAAGAGGTTAATTCCAGGCGCTTCAGGCGCGGAAGACAAAAAAGCTATCAGGCTGCCGAAACAGATGGGAACCGCATAAGGCAGCGTATGGCTGCGGTCCTCCGAACTGCGATGCGCGGGACTTTTGGCCCGGCAGCATTCCATAAAAGACCTGCGAGACGCCAAGTAATGTCGTCACCGTGCGACGCGCGTAGATCATCTTGGTAAATCGCGAAAACGCCTCCCGGTGAGAGCTTACGACCATGAGCGTCGGTAGCACCGGGAGACTCCACCGATCGCCCGATAGCGGCAAAAAAGCTTGACGTCGCCGGCGCCCATAGTGCCGAAGGCGTGCAAGAAAAACATCAGCCCGAAAGCGAGACCAAATCCCTCTAGACTTATGAGCAACCCGTGGGGAACCGCCGAATATGGTGTTTAAAGTTAGTCCACCTATCAAAGTCAGTAGCACCAACTCATTAGGAATTCGCCGGTAGCGTATATCCCAGCAGGTAATGAGTAGCGCCATCGGTACAAACAAGATGGCGATTGCAATGTTCTGAGAAGCAAGCATCGGCTCCGTCTCCGTGTCGAGTTGTTTTATCGGCCCACGAGGCGGCGCATGCTCTTGATCAGTAGAAAGGAGGTTGACGGCCTGACGCCTAATTTGTCCCATTGGCCCGTCATCTCTTTTTTCGAGTTGCTGAATGCCTGGCGCCAATTAGCTCTGAGCCGCAGCGTTCTGCAAGCTCGGTTCTTGATAGTTGTTAGCCCAGGTGCCGCTGCTCGCATAAAATGATGGCTGCAGCTACGGCAATTGAGGCCGGCGATTACGGGCATACTCCAAAGTCTCCATGCCGCGCCTCGTCGCTGAGAAAGTTCTTAATCGTTTTCATTTTGTTGTTCTCCTTGGGTCTTTGAGATAGTTAAAGTTCGACCCGGATTTACCGCACGATCCGACTAAAAATTGCACCAGAACTGCAGGCGTCATCTCAGGAGACCTGAGTGATCCATTCCTGCCGATCACGGCAACATTTCGAGTGCGGGACAGCTAAGAGCAACGGTTATGCCAGCAGTGAGAAATCACGACTAAGGCAGATGAGTTCAAGCGATTGCAGCAAGTAATGTGCTCGCTTCACTTACGAAAATAAGATTCTTGAGCCCCTACGCCGTTACAAATCTGGAGTGTTGTTCACGTTGAACACTGCTCGCTGGCGAGCATTTGTGGCAGAAGGTATCTATGGGTTGTTCGGAGAAAGTCCTGAAATCAAATTCGCCCCTGGTTGCGTGAGCCCGCAGAGATGAGGTTTTGAACGAAACATTGACCTTACCTTTGTCGAGTGTTATGTACAAGCGGCACCGCATCAAGGTTCAATATACCCCGAGTTGAGAGAGTGAAACTCACATTGCGCAACCAAATCTTTGAAGTTGCTGGGTCTTGTGGCAATAGCAATAGGCAATGTGTATCTGGTCTTGCGCCGGCGACGGAAGCGAGGCGCAATGTGGAACAGCATTAGTTCCGCTTTCCACTCAAAGAATCTTGGCCATCACCGGATCACGCCATTGTGTAGGAGCGACAGATTGCAGCCACGGTCGGCTCCAGTCGGACATTGCTCGTTATTGTTTTCATGGCCGTGATCTTTTAGCCCTGGCTGCGCAACCTATCACCGACCCCTGACTTTCAGTGGCACCTCAAAACTGGCCAGCACATTCTTGAGACCAGAAGCATTCCTATACAGATATCTTCTCGACTGTGCGCTTCGGAAGTTGAACAACGCGCATGAGTGGTTATCCGGGCGTTCTCGCGCACGCGCCCGCACAATGGGATATGTGCTTCGATCCTGGTCTTCTCCGGTCTTATTACGGCCGCCTTTTGGATACTCATCTGGTTTGGTAGGAAACGCGGTGTACATCCTATGTGGCAGGATTTGGTAGTGTTGCTCGGGGCCATCGCCATTGATGCCGACTTAAAGCGTACGTCCGCAGATGTTCTCCTTCTGTTTGCCAGCATCTTTATTAGTTTTCTTCGATCGAGCCACGCGGCGAAGGATGCTTTCGATCCGTGGTGGCTGGCGCCATTAATGGTTCTCTTCGGGTCAACTGTACGCCGATCGTTTAGGCCTCGTCTTGATTTGTTTGATAACCGTGGGGCCTTATCTTGGATTGGTTCTTGGCTGCGAGGGCGAATTCACCGCCGCAGCTTGAGCATGTTTGCGGCCACTCGAGCCGGCCTCTTGATTCATTTGTTTGGTGCAAGCAGCCTGCCTTCAACCCAAATGGCGCCTCGCTCTTCACCGTACCCATTTGAGACTTTGTCTTCACAAGCCATGATGCAGTACATAGGGGAATGGAAGCTCACCAGGACTTTCACCAGCCGCTATTTCAAGCGCTGGCCTCGCCACGTTGTTCGGCAAACATTCTCCACGCTTGCGCCTTTGTCCAACACTGCGAGCGCGACCCGCGTGAAGTGTTGATGCTTGCGGTCACCGGCTGGGCTCGCCCCCTTCGAAGCTCGGGGAGAAATGCTCGCCTTCTTTTCGCGCCGGTTTCAACGCCGCTGTTGGCAACCTGGTTCGTGGAGTTCGATCGCAGCCCATCGTTGGGGCAAATCTCTAGTTGGACTCGGGCGAGGCAGTGAGAGACCGACAGAAGGCCAGTAATGAAGTCGGTTCTAAATATTTTTCTTGCTGACGATGGTGCTGGCCATAGTGTAGTCTTTGGTGCACGCCAGTGCGGTGGCCGAGCAGCCGTGATTAGTGAACGGCAGAAATACCCGGCGGCGGCGACCGAATCTGGTTACCCTGCTCAACAGACCTCCACAGCCAGATTTATAACGAATACCTCTGGGGTGGCTACTTGATCTCGGAAGCCTATCCCGATTACCGCGTCTACATTGATGGGCGTGCGGATGTTTATGGTGACAGACTGCTGAAGAGTGGCTTATTACACATGATGGCAACCAACGTGGCGGTGAATCCCTGATCATTATGGAATCCGGACCGTGTTAGTAAAGCCCGATGTGTCGCAACTTCTGCCAGTTTGCCCGCCGAGACAGCACCTGGCAGAAGGTTTTTTGAGGATAAGCAGGCTGTGATTTCGTTCGGTAACACGACAACGGATCATCTACAAGAATTGCGTGCTGCATACCCAAATCATGTATCGCCAGGGTCAATTCAGTGAAACTTTCCTCTCTGACAGACTATGAAACCGCAGTTTCGTAGATGTCACCCCTGATCATTTTATTCCTCCATTCCAGCCAATAACGCTCAGGTCGATGGGCGTTCTTGATGCAGATGTTTGGTGGCATTTACGCACGGGCCAGTGGATCGGCAGCATCGCTGCTGGGTACCCCATAACGACTGGTTCTCGAACCCGGCATGGGGAAATCGTGGATTGCCCACAGCTGGCTGTTTGAGGTTCTCATCTACGGCCTATTCAGTAAGCTGGGATCGATCGGATCGCTCCGTTTACGTGTATGGGCTGATGTTGGCCATCGCCGCCGCATTGCACCCACCGTCCGCAAGTTCGAATCCTCGACTTGTGTACTCGGTAGCCTTAACGGTGTTCGCGCTTTTGGCATTGGCCCCTTATTACAACCCCCACGGCCGTGGCGTCTTTTCGCTAACTCTCTTCTTCATAATTGAACTCGATGAATAGTTAGTTGCAGCTCGCCGCTCCCTGCAGTTATCGAACCCTGCTCATCCTTCCACTTCTTTGCTTTATGGGCCAACATCCACATCTAATTTGTCTATGGACTATTTGTGCTCGGTGTTTCTGCAGTGGCAGACAACCTCATCAGGACCAGAAGTTACGCACATTAAACCGGACGGGAGTTCGTGACGAACGGGAGAGACTCTCTGCCGTTCCGAACAATGCTTCTCGTGACGGCCGCGTGCCTTCGTTGCTACCCTTGGTGGTAACCCCTTACCACTTCAGGATTTACGCAATAGTCCTGGATACCCCTCAGGTTGACGGGGTCTTTACGAATGACCAGTGAACAGCAAATAATACGCAACTGAACGCTAAAACATAGA
>ERZ1370068.10971-contig-9624_pt1 | contig 47120 bp, 75 predicted proteins | sample MGYA00561227_ERZ1370068 | MGnify/ENA primary metagenome ERZ1370068 (study PRJEB38410, sample SAMEA6850437) | metagenome | study: Metagenomic assessment of the ecological functions of the soil: analysis of the soil microbiota associated with the... | reverse complement strand
CAGTTACGGTTGGTTGATGTTCGCCCGGGGGTCGGTCACCGCAGATGATCAGTCAGTGCATGCGCGCGCGTCGCCGGGTCGCAGCGCGCCAGAGGTCGTCACCGCGATGCCGGGATGCACCGCCTCGAGGCTCGTGAGGGTCAGCGGGTCCGAGTAGCGGCCGACGATCGCGCGGAGCACGGTGCTGCCGTTTTCAGCCAGCTTCAGGTTGACGCCGACGCGCGGTGAGACCGTATTCCACGTGAGCAGCCGCCCGAGGCCGCGCAATGGTCTGCCCGGTATCGGCGAAGTGGCTGTCCACGGCCGGTGCGTCGCCGCTGATGCCCTGGTGGCGATCGGGGCGCGCGCCGGCCTTGACGGTCAGCCTCCGGCGGAACGTGATCTCGTCCCCTCGCCCCACGCGACCTGGGAGCGTACTGCGCCGCATCGATGCTCGGCGGGCTGAGGGTCGCCTGATCCGGCTGGCTGTTGCAGTCCGAATAGACGACGCCGCCGGGTTCGACGGTCGCGCGCCAGATGCGGTTGCGGTGGATGAACTGCACACCCAACGACACGTTGCTGTCTCGCGCTGATCGCCGGCGAGATAGGTGTTGACCTTGACGTCCACCCGTCGCGCCGCGGTGTGCTGCGGAACGCCGTAAAGTTGCCGCTGTTGATCCCGGTCGCGCTGCCCAGCGCGGCGCGGCGTGATCGGGTCGCTGTTGAAGCCGATGCGCTCTATCGGGCAGGTTGGTCAGCGCGTAGCGTGCCGTGAACACGGTCTCGGCGACAGCGTCGCCGTGAGCTCGGACGCCCCGTGCGGGAGGCCCTTCCCCACAGCCCTGCAGCGCCGTAGGAACGCTGGATGGTCTCGAGCGGCCGCGTGAGGGTCGGAAAGTGCGGCAACGGCTCGAAAAATGCCTCCTCATAGGTACGTTTGCTGGAGGTTGACGTGGTCGCTGAGCTTGACGGCTACCTTCGCGCTCGGGTCTGCGAACCACACCAGTGCTGATCCTGCGGCTGGAGCGGCGCTGGCCCGGCGTCGATGCCGACTGTCCAGTGAACTGATTCCGCCGTAGAACCAGGCGCGGTTGCGCCGGATCGGACCGCCGAGGTGCGCCGAGACGTCGCGGTTCGTACCAAGTGAAGCCGGTCTGACCGTCAGGACAGTTGCAGGCGAGCTGCGATCGGCTGGCTCGACAGCGACTGCGGGGCGAAGAACTCCGGCCGCATCGCGGCGGAACTGATTCGTCCCCGCCTTGGTGATCACGTTGAGGACTCCGCCCGCCGCGCCCTGAAACTCGGGTGAGGCGCCGAGCGTCGTCGCGCTCACCTCGCCGATGGCATCCAGGTCGAAGTGCGTCCATCCCCCGCCCGACGCCGGATGGTTCGTGACGACGCCGTCGACCATCAGCGGCGTTTCCGCGCCCGTCGAGCCCATGACGTTGACGCTTAGGCCGAGTCCATGTTGCCGACCGTCACTCCCGGCAGGTCGGTCATGAAGCTGGCCGCGGCGGTAAAGCGCTTGTTCGGCAGGCTCTCGACGCTGTCGGTCGACAACGTCTGTCCAATCCCGGTCTGCCGGATCGATCAACGGCGCGTCGCCCTTGACGGTGATGCTTTCTTTAATAGTGGACAGCGGCAGCCGCACGTTGCGCTCCGTCGTGCCGCCGACGCCGACGCGCAAGTCCGACTCCTCATAGGTGCTGAACCCGGCAAGCGAGATGGTGATCGTGTACGTGCCGGCCGGCAGCGACGTGATGCGGTATTCGCCCTGGGCGTTCGGTGACGGCCGTCACGGGGCCGCCCGGGAGGGCCGGCGACGTCGCCGTCACGGTCGCACCGGGCATCACGGCCGCCCGACTCGTCGCGGACGACGCCAATCATGTTGCCCGGAGCACCTGTGCGTCCGCCGCCACGACGCCGATCACCGATGCGGCGGCCAACGAGATAAGGAACTGTCTCGCATGAGACCATCCCTCCGCGCCCGCGCCTCGGCCGCAGGCGCTTCTGATTGAATAGGCTTGGGCGCCATATTAGCGCTTCAGACAGGACTCGGACTAATCGCAACCGGACAAGTGCGACTCGCGTCGCAGCTAATCATAATTTTGTTTTATCAGACGCAATCTAGGCGAAAGTGCCGAATTGGCGGACCTTTTCGCTTCGCGCAGATCAACAACTTGCGGCTAGGCGAAAGTCTTGGCCGAAACGATCGGCCAGGCGAAAGTGGCGCCTCGCCGATGAACACCTTCGCGGGAAGGCAGAGCGCCGGGACGTGCCGGAGGTGTGCCGTTGTTCACCCGCTGCGGGGCCGTGCGCGATATTGGCCTGCCGGCATCGGCCGCGTTTCAGGCGCAGACGGCGGCGGCAACAATTGCGCAGACGACAGTGATGCCGGCTGCGGAAGCGTCGTCGACGCGCGTTAGGAACCGGCGCCGCGAGCACCGGCGGCGAGCTTGTCTCGCAATTCTTTACCAGGCATCATTGAGAGCGCAGCAGGTAGTGGGGTCGCAGCGGTTGGCGTGGCCACGAAGTCTCAATCAACAACAACTACTAATACTGATTCCCATACCAGAGGTACAGCGGAGACCCAAAGGCGGTGGCTCGATTGCTTCGGACCGATCCCGTGAACGCTCGGTGCTGCACGCTCAGCATCCGGCATGACCACCAAGAACCGGGCACTCACGCTCGCCGTCGTTCAGGCATACTACGGTTGCGCGACTGCAGGCGGTCGATGCGATTCCGGCGTGGGCGACGCACGGAGGTTTGTTCTCCGTGACGCGGACCGCCGCACGAACTGTCGATCGTGTGCGAAGCCGATTACGTGCCGAGCGAAGTGGAACAGGGAGAGCGGCTGGCGCGCCCTGGTCGTCGAGGCCGCCTTGATTTCGCGCTGACCGGCATGCTGGTCCGGTCTGGCGGCGCCACTGGCCGACGCCGGCGTCAGCATTTTCGCGCTATCGACGTTCAGCACCGACTATCTGCTGGTCGGCGCCAACGACCGCGCCTCGCGCCGTCGCCGCACTGAGGCAGCCGGGCATCGCGTGGCGGAGTAGCGCACGCCGGGATCTGTTGCGAGGACCGATCGATGAATCGAAGACCAGTGATTTGCTTTCCTCACTCCGGAGCATTTTCAGGACGGCGAGACAATTTCTACACGCGATCCACGGAGGCTTCAGGCACCTCGGTGACGATTATGCGCACGCTATGGCAGAGCAGGGCAACGCTCGGAGCCGTCCATACGGCGGTTTCAATGCAAGCTACTGCGCACTGAGCGGATGCGGACTACTAGGTCGGCCATCTCGGCACGAAGACTCCGAACGCCGGCGATCAATGGTGGCGCTGTGCGTCCGGGGAACGCTCGATGTAACTGCGCGAGGCCACTCAATTTAGCCGCCAGATTGGCGCGTGCCCGTGGGCGCCGCTTGAACCAAATCAGTGCACAGGCAGTCGGACGTTGTCTGATCGCCCGCGTCGCGACGTGGGGTGTTCGACCTCACCCGACACGGGCTGACGTACGTTGACCTGTCCGGCGTCGGTCCGGAGCCGAAAGAGTTGAGAATACCGACTCCCGACCAATGGCAAACAGGTGACCCGACAGCTACTGGGACGTCTCGCTCGGTAGTTCGGTTCGTCACGAACCGGCCCGTGTTCCGCCAGTATCACTGCCGGTTCTCAAGGTCGCTGCCGCTGGCTACGGCCTCGATGTCGCCTCGGCGACTGCTGTTCGTGCCTGCGGCGATAACTCGCCATTCCGCCCTTGCGTCCGGCCTCGCCGCGCTTCCTCGCTCGTCCACCTCGTGCGCGGTGCCTTTCTGATGCGCGGCCTTGCCGCCCTTGCTCGCAATGTCGCGTTGCCTGTTGCGATCCATCGACGCGAATCCTCGATCCTCTTTGGCCATCTTGTTGCTCCCACCCGGAAGACTCCCTCGATCCGAAGGCCTGCGCTGAAGCGCACGGACTCCCGGGACGCCACGCATCGCGTGCGAAGCTCCCCACGCTCGGGCAGCAACGGCGATGCCGCTACGCGTCGGGTAACGTTGAGCCAGCGAATCGCAGCGGAGACGGCGCGGAGAAGAAGTCCAGCGATTGCCAAGGAGTCAGGATGTTCGCGACTGTAAGGTCGCTTTGCAGCGTATCGCGAATAGCGGCGCTTCGCCAACTCGACGATCCCCGGGCAACCACGACCGCACTGGCCTCCCCTCTAAAGGAAAGATATGACGTGAATAAGCGTAGACGCTTTCACAGTCAGAGCATCACGAAAGAGCCGCTCGCAGGGACCCTCGTCGAGTTCTGGGTCGTTGCCTGGGTCCTCGGCAGCTCGACATCAATGCACAGGGTCCAGAACCGTGCTTGGTGCTTCCATCTTGCCAGATACGAAACTTACCCATTCGGTATAGCCCTTGAACAACCGCGACATCGTGGAATGGTTCCGAGCCTGTTTTACCGCTCGCGGTCGGTAGAGTCATCCGGAGGCTACGTATTGGTTTCGCAGAGTGTCGCAACGCATCGTGAGAGCACTCGCGAGACAACCGAATGAGGGCGACGTGCGCGCGGACGTCGCTGGGCTATGTCGCCTTGGTGATCGGAGCCGCTGTCACGCTCTGGCGTGCCGGCGTCGTAACCGAGTGCCGTGGATCAGACACTACGCTGGCGATTGTTGGCGCAATCGCGTTGGCTGCCATGCTAGTGGCGTTGACGAGTCCCCGAGGACAGTAGCCTCGCGGGCAAACGGAAAGCGTCAGCTCGTGGCCCAATATCGCCCGGCGTTCGTTTCGGCGTACGCTGCCGAACCCGCGTTGGCGATTCCAGCTATCGTGAATTGAGCGACGGAGGCATGCCGTGCGCCAGCCGCTCTCTAGGAGGTGCCGTCGATGTTCCGATTTCGACGTGCTGGTGGTGGATGACGATGCGCCCGACGAGACTCGGGTTTGTGTGATCTGATGAGTGGGACCGGGTTCACGGTCGATGCTGCACGGGATGGCGTGGAAGCGCTGGACAAGATCGATCGCCACACGTTCGGCGTCGTGCTGCTCGATATTCAATTGCCAGACGTTGGCGGACTAGACGTGTTGGCCCGGTGCATGTCGAAGCCGAGTCCCGCGAAAGTCGTGGTCATCACGGGCGTGGACACGACGGACACGGCGCTGAGCGCGCTCCGCGGGCAGGCGTATGATTTCCTGCCGAAGCCGATTGAACCGCCGCGCCTCTTGGAGATCGTGAAGCGGGCGCTCTCGACGGGGCGAGTAGCGGCGGCCATCGAGGTGGGTGTCCGCGCGGCCCGGAAGTGGGCTCGAGTTGCTGGTTCCGTGCACCGCGCGAGGCTGTCGACCGCATTCAAAGCTTCGTCTACCAGCTCGAGGCGGACCTCGCGGAGGACATCCGCGACTCGAGTCGGCCTCGCGTTTCGCGAACTGCTCCTCAACGGAATTGAGTGGGGCGGCCACTTGAATCCCGAGCAGAAGGTTCGCGTGGCCTGCCTCCGCACGCGCCGCATGCTGCTCTATCGCATCGCGGGCACCCGGGGCCGGGCTTTTCCTTCGAGAACCTGGTTCACGCGGCCGCCGCGCACCCGCCGGGCGCCATCGCCCACGACCGCGTCCGCGAGGAGAAGGGCCTGCAGCCCCGGCGGGTTCGGTCTCGTGCTGATCCGTGCGATCGCCGACGAGCTGATCTACAACGAGCGCCAGAACGGTCGTTTCTCATCGAGCACCTCGACGAATCCACGGGAGCGACGTCATCGAGCCCGTCGGACTGAGACCGCCTCCCAGGAGAAGCGCAGGTTGAAGCGCGACACAAGCCCCCGGGACACTCCCAGTGCGACTCCGGCGGCCGGCGAATGCCCTCGCCGACGGTCGCATTCGTCGTTGTCTTGTGTAAGGTGCCGAGCTGTCCTCCGTGCTTGCGGTCGGCAAACGCGTCGGTAGCGCGCTTCGAGGTCCGCGATCACGTCTGGATGGAAGACGGCACCAGGCACTTTTGGGGCCGCGAGTCGGCATTGTGGTGCGCGGGAAGATGACGACTTTGCGGTAAGGGGAGATCGCTAGCCTTGATGGCACAGGAGGCGTGCCTCGGACTGCCGCTGAGAATCTCCCTCGCCGAACAAACCGACCTATCATCAGCGGCATCCCTTCCGAAGAGGTGCTGCTGCGACCAATCCGCTCGACAGGCGCGATGGCTCGTTGGACCCTGAGCTGACGCAGGCGTCCGAGGCGACAGCGCCATCAAGGAACCATCGATCCCTACCGCCTCCTGCAACTCGTGGGCGAAGGCGGGATGGGCGAAGTCTCGGCTGGCCGAGCAGACCCGGCCGGTGCACCGGCGAGATCGCGCTGAAAGTCATCAAGGCTGGCATGGACACCGCTGCAGGTCGTGGTCTGGTTCGAGGCCGGAGACAGGCGTTGGCTCTGGATGGACCCCGCGTTCGCACATAGCACGCAGCTACCTGACCGCGAGTCGGTTCTCCTATGGCGCCGGCAGCGTGGACCTAATCGGTCCCTCCACGCTGTCGCGAAGAGCGTGACGCAATTGCCTCCTGGCACGCGCCGGCCATAATGTGTCAGCGCGTAACGTTGAACTCTCCCGGAGCCACCGCCAACAAGCAGCACGCTCGCCAGTCACCGCGAACGTCTCCTTGCGGCAGGAGCCGGTCAGTCTTTACGATCTCGCCGTCCGTGATTATGCCTGTGAGGTCGCGCACCCCCCATTGAGCGCACAACGTGCCGCCAGCCGATTGACGCGGTGTCGTCCAATTCCTCGTGCTGAATCACAGCTGCCCCACGTTGCAAAGTCGTCGCGCGCTTAAGGCCACCCGACGAACGTGCCCTCGGTGGACGTGGCGGCAGTCTCCACTCCTGCGAGCGAGTAGGTAACTCTGGGACTGCGCCAGAAGCCGGCGTGGCGAAGACGGTGAGGGCGGTAGCGATGCTGACTGACATGCAACGTAATCTGCGGAAGCAAGAGACATGACCAGCCTCCTATCCAGACGACTTTATGCACCGGACGCTCATGCGTCCTCTTTCGACACGCTGTTCACGTTGGATGGTGATGTTACCCTCAAAGGGTGGTGGCAGGTGGCTGGCACTGGAGCAGAGGGCCGATGCCATGGCACGCGGATGGCACTCCGCTGGCACTGGCACTCCTGAAACGAATCGCCCTACTGAAAACTCAGTAGGTCTGACCTGCGCTGTCCCGCCCTCGTGCGTAGAAGCTGGCCATGGCCGACGACGATCTCGTTCTACAGTCCCAACCTCACGCCGGCACCGGCCCGTCGCCCGGCCCGTCGAACTGCTGTTCGAGTTCCTCCAGCGCCTCCGACAGGGCGCCGATGTCGTGCGAACTCCGCTTCCACGGGGAGTCGTACGGCTGGGAGGCGCAGTTCTTCGAGCGCGGCGAACTCTCTGGGACGGGCACGTGCCCTGTTCGTCACGAAACAACGTGTCAGGGTTTAGCGAGAGTCTCTTCAGCCTTTCTTCGCTGGATTCGCACATTGCCCCTACTTCGACCTTCGCCCGTGCCTTCCGCCGCTCGGCCCAGTAGCGCTTCATCCGCACTGAAACCGCCTTGCGAGCCGCCGCTGACATCCGCCGAGTCCGACGTGTCGCCTCGTTAACGGACTTGCGCAGCGCTCGGCGCGCTTGCGGCAGCTTGAGTTCCGGGAAGGTGCGCTCGATGGCGATGATCTCGGCCCGGAGCTGCTTGACCGGCCTGTTCGGCACCGGCTCGGGCGAGTTCCCGAAGGCTTTCGCGGACTCAATTTGTTTGCGACTCTTGGCGCGTATTCGCTCCGGTATCCAGGCTTCGACCGAATCTGCGGATGGGTTCATCACTTGTCACGAATGGCTCGGTTGATCTGTTCGGGGGATGTGGTGTTCCAAAACGGTTCATAACCACGGAACGCCCTACGTATGCCGATAGGTCGATTCGACCTGTGCTGCGGTCGACCGTGTACGGGTCTATTGGGTCAGTAGTTCCTACCGATAAAAGGAAGGCACCCCGCTTTTTCGACCGCATCATGAAGTCCACGCCAGCACGGCCATCCTCTGAACCGGCACGCCGGGGTATCACCGTGCCAGGACGTGATTGCCTTTATCTCGCGCATTGGAGGACGAGCACGCCCAACTCCGAAGCCAGGCGCGGGTGGCTGATCTGGAGGCAGTGCTGCACGCGACCATTCAGGTCCTTCAGGCGCGACTGGCACCGCACAAGCACGAACTCGATGGGGTGCTGATCACCGGCGAGCACCTCGAGGCAGAATGGGGAAATCCGCCATTCCCACTCCGCGAGATAGGCCACAGGGCTCCGCACAGAACGTGGCGCTGAGCGACACCCTGCGGTCACGTCCACCGCCATGAACGCGCATCCGCCACTGAACCGCTCCCTACCAGGCCTCGTTCTCGCGCTGTGGTCCCGCCGCTTATTGCGACGGCGGGGCACCGGCCTTGGTGGTATTTGAGGGTGCCGGTTTTGAATTTTGCTCACGCGCCACCACTCGGCGCTCGTTAACGAGCCGGTCAACGCAGGTCGCTGAGTCGGTCGGATTCGCACGGAACCACCGCCAGCCGCGTCTTCGGTGGCCACGCCAGATATGCGCCCGGAGCCGCCGCCGGCCACGTCTCGCTGGGCCGGCGCTTGGTCGCAACGTCCCAATGACGGCCTCACGATTGTGCTCAACACTCGCGGATCGCTGTTGGATCGGCCGACGCTCGATGGGCAGCGCAAGCTCGAGCGCCTGATGCTGACGCGGAAAACGACTATCGGCACGCATCTGACTTGAGTCGCGTTGAAAGCCTGGTAATGCAGGCGCGCTCGCGTTGACGATCAATGGCCTAGCTGCGGCGCCACTGGACGTCAGGGCCAGACTGTTACCACCGGATCACCCTGGCCAGCTACATGCACTTTACCGAGCGAGCCCAGCATCCAGAGGTCGTGCCGGCGCCAATGGTCCGGGCAGATGTTGGACGACAATGACAGCCAGACCGCGCCTCAAGGGGTGTGATCCGCAAGCAGTCGGTGCTGCAAGCAGACCAGCCCTGGGATGAAGCGATACCGTCGATCAGTGCGCTTGCCACTCTTCGTGACCGCACTCGAAACAGAACCACACGGCAGCATCGTCCGCGACCGCAGCGGACATGTCTTCACGCACCTTGACGGCTTGGGGCACGCGTGCGGCAATTGCGGTGTGCTGGCCGCAGTGTGGACCAGCGCCTGGCCTCGTCATCAGCGACCAGATCTTTCCAATCTGCATCATCGTTCGTCATCGGTATGCTCTTTCAAGTCGAACCAAAGGCAAGCCCGTGCCTGCGCAGATTCGCCTAGCCGATGCACACCCTGGACCGCGCGGCGGTGACACTCCATGTGGCGTCGCAATCATGTGGTCATCCCATTCACGGACGCCATTTTCCGGCGGAGTTCTCGAACTCGCTGCTAACGCGCAGCGAACGGAATCGGCCGCGAGGCGGACGCGCTGATCGATCGGGATATGACGCGGCGGCGCATCATACGCCACGGCTGATTCGCTGACGCCCGCACCTCCGAACACGAGCCTGCGTCTCTACGAAACAATGGCGTTTGTCGCGATCCACACACTAGGTGCATCTGAAGGCGGAGCGTCATTGTCGGAGATCGATTGTCACGCTCGAGGCCTGCTGCATCAGCACGATCGCGGCCCGCATTGCCGACGCAGCACTGCCGCCAATCTGGACGACGCGCTGAAGCGTGATCGTCGCCGGGCGGAGAAACACCTGTTTCGACCCGATTGTGAACGCCACCTCGGGCAACTGGAGCGCGTCGAACGTTCGCGTTCCTCCCACGCCGGAGATGTCCTGAGTTGTCTTCTTCCCCCGGTCGACGACGCTCCTGAATTGGGTGGCGAAGTTCTCGTTGAGGTTCGTTGAGCTTGCGCCGGTATCGAGCGCCAGGACCACCGTCTGACTATCGAGCTTCGGCCCTCAGCAGAAGGCCACGGTCGAAGGCGAGGTTCGGCTCTCGTCGCAGCGGCTGTGCTCCTGATCCGACCGAGGTCTGCGTGCCGTCGTTCGACCACTGAATGGCGCCGAGACCGATGAACAGCGGCAATCCGACGATCCCACCTTCGGCGTCGCGCCATGGTCCGACAGGCTCCATGACCGCGAACGACACGTTCCGAAACGACGTCGCTCCGACCGCCACATTCTTCGCGATCGCCGGTGCGAAATCGCGTCGAGTCTCCGGACGCACCGGTCATCAACCGGACTGTCGTCATCAATGGTGAGTCCGAGTTTTCGCGCCTCCCGGTCCGTCATGACCGAGTGCAGTGCGCCGGTATCCAACAGAAAGTCGTCGGTCTTCCCGTTGACGGTGACAGGTATGGTGAATGAATCGCGGTCGGCCCCATCCTGAGGCGCCTGTTGAACCGCCCGGCGCAGCCCCTCGTCGATGACCTACTGGACGCGTTCGAGCCGCGGTGGCGGTCGGCTTCCTCGACCCTGTTGCGCCAAGTGCGGCAGCATCAATCGGCCGACGAAATTGTCGCGGCCGGACTCGATCGCGCGACCGTCGACCACGTGCTCGGCCGGGCGGCAGAGTTCAAGCGGAAGTAGGCGGTGCCCGGACTGCAGAGTCACCGATCGGGCGTTCGCGACGGGTTGAGGAGTCCGATCGCGAAAGCTGACATTGCAGAATTCAGATTTCAGGTTGATTCACTTCTCCGCCGCCGAGCAGTTTCAAGATCGGAGGGCGAACAGTGTCCGGTGCCAGCCTGAGGAACCTTTTGAAACTCAACGTTCATCTGATTGCCCACGCCACTGATACTCACACGCCCATCCGTGGATCGCCGTGCTCTACGAGGCTGTTTCGTCGTCGTGGAGTGTCGGACTGTCACGTTTCTGGCTCGCGGTGACGTTGCTCGTCGGATACGTGAGCGCGTTCGTGCTGTTCACTCGACTCACGTACACATTACTATTGTCAAATCGAAAATGCCCTCCTGCTCCGTGCCGCCGCCGCCATCGTCATCGAGGCGCTGTGGCGGCGCGGTCGGCTGCTCGAGGGACACGTCGTCTTCGGGAGCATCGTAACGGGTCAGCTGGCGACGTTCTATACCGGACCGTATTTTCCGGATTCTGACCGACGATCTGCGTCGACATCCGTCATTACCAGGCCGGGCTGAGTCCGTCTCAATTTAAGGCGGGTCGACCGGAACTGGCGTCGAACTCCATCGCCTGCACCGCTCGCCCATGAAGCCGATCGGCGAGTTCCGCCGCCGCCAAGCGATCCTGAACGCGCGCCTTCGCAGGGTCATGCTTTGACGGGGGTTCAGCACGAGGTCTTGAATCACCGCCACAGTCGCTCGTTCTTCCGCGAGCTGCTGGAAGTCGCCAACGCCAGGCACTCCCGACCGTTCTTGAAAGCGCTGTAGCATACGAAGTCGAGTACCGGCAGTCGCACAACGCCCCATTCCGACGAATCGGAGACTCGAGATTGGCTGATCCGATGAGATGTCTGATCACGACGGCGGCGTTGGCCCTCGTTCCGTTTACGGTGTCATCGAGTGCGGAGACCGTTGCCCGGTGGTTCTTGCGCGGTCTGCCTCGTCCCGCCGTTGTGGCTGCCGTCGAAGACAATTCTGCGCCGGCCGCGTCTAGGGCGGCCGCGAGCCTGCCGCTCGTTCCCGGACACATCGACCCGCATCGCGCATCCTCGCCGATCAATTGCCGGGATCGCATGACCACGGCGCAGCGCCGGTTTGCCGCGACGCACTACGTTGGCACCCAGAAGCTGACGCGCGATTTGTCGCAACCGCTGCGAGCGATCAACCCCAACTTCCTGGTCTTGCACTACCACCTGGCGATGTGGCAGTCGGCCCCCGGCGTCACGTTCATCGTCGACGGCAGGAGCTGGGGCAATGATTATCCGACCGTGAACAGTCGACGAAACGTGGTTCTGGCACAACGCGGCCAACCGTCGCGTGGCGAGCAACCAGGACGGCAAGCTGCTGATGAACATCGCCGATCCTGGTTTTCGGAAGTATTGGCGCGATTCGATTGCCGATCAGGTGCGGGCCGGCGACTACGACGCCGTGTTCCTCGACTTCGGCTTCTCCAACACCTCTGCAATGGGAGGCGCGCGCGCCCGCTGATCCGCGACTGTCCGGAACGATGGGTAAGGGACAACATCTTTCCGGAACTGGGCGACAAGAGCTGGATCGCGGCCTGGCAGGATTGGATCAGGACCTCGATGGGTTTCTTGCCGAGCGGGGTATCCCGCTCATCCCCAATCGCGGGCTCGTTCGTGACCACGTGGACGACACCGATTACTCGCTGACCGCTGGCATTTTCGCTGAAGGGTTTTCTGATCCGACATTCCACGACGACCGATTGGAAATCCGCCGTCAACCAGATGATGGCGCTCTGTTCGCGAAGAGCAAGATCGTCATCCTGCCAGAACTACCTCGAGTCCGAATCGAATCTGGTCACGCGAAAGTGCTTGCTCGCGAACTACCTTCTGGTGAAGGAAGCCGGACGTACCTGTTCTATTTCTCGAAGAGCACGTTGCAGTTGGTATCCGGAGTGGGCTCTCCCGACCTCAGCGCCGCGGAAACGACGGCCGCCACTGTAGACAACCTCCTGCGTCAACGGCGTATATCGCCGCGATTTCGTCAAGGGTTTCGTCCTCGTGAACCCAACCACGCGATCCCGTGAGCGTCGACCTTGGCGCCGACGTTCCGGCGCGTCGAGCTATCCGGGGGCGGTGCGGTTCCGGCCTCGGGCGCCGAGCCCGGCCAGAATCGCGACGACGAACGTCACGGAGTGTCAAGATCGCCCCCAAGGCGGCCGAGATCCCTGCTCCGCTGATCGCTGCAAATCATCAACTCGTCATTTCCACTCATTGCTGCCGTCTTGCAACGCAAACCGATCTGCTGGAACGTCTTCCACAACGCCTCGCCGGCCGCATCGTTGCCGGGGTTCGGGCTGAGATGGACCCCGTCGTAGAGCATAGCTTCGAGGATCACGCTGCATCATCTCCTCGAAGCAGTAACTGACCGGAACTTTTCGTCCGACACAGCCTCACCAGCGCCTGATTGAAGCGCACCTGCTCACCCGACCTCTTTGCTGTAGCCGCGCGGCGGAATCGTCGACAGAACGGGCACGGTGCCGAACTCCGCGCACGCATCGATCACCGCGGACAGATTTGCCATTGCCCGGTCGATCGATCTGGAATCCTTCGAGTCGTTGGTTCCATACATGACGATCGCAAACTCGGGTCTCGATTGCGCGAGATATTCGGCGATGTAGAGCCTTTCCGTCGCTCGGTCCCGATCTGTCCGACTCCTGCCGCACGGCAATGCCACGGCCGAGCCACGCGATCAAGATGTCGGATGCATGTTGGCGGCTGTGATGCTGTCGCCGGCGAGCAGGAACAGGTCATGACGGACACGGCCCCTGCCCGCCGCATGAATCTGCCGGACGCGTTCGGCATAGTTGCGTCGATCCGCGATGCGGTCCTCGAGGACGGGACTTACGGCTATGCCGCTGTCGTTAATCGAAACCGAGACGTCGCTTGAAGCAGCCGACAGCAAATTGTCGAAGTCGGCGGCGGTGACTCGATACGTGTAGCGTCCCGGCAGCGGGCGGTCGATCCACGAACCGCGGCTGGATCCGTCAGCGATCTTTTCCCAGGCGCCCCCTTCACTTTTTACGGTAGACGGCGTAGACCGCAGGGAACGCATTGTCGGCCGGCTCTCTCCAGGTGAGTCCGATTCCGCCATCGGCCGCGACGTCCGCCTCCAGGTCGCGCGGTGCTTCGGGAGGCTGGACGTCGTCGCCGCCGATAGACGATCGAGCTTGTCGATCCAGAACTGGCCGGCGCCGCCGGGTTGTTCCTGTCCATAGAACACTCAGGCTCGTATGGCGCGTGTCAGACGGGGCCTTTCGCTCCGGCGGATCGGCGTTGAAGTGGAAATCCTCGACAGCAAATACCGACTGTCTCTCCAGCCACCGTCGTCGGTGACGCCGCGGGCGAGGTGGGCGTAGTATTGTCCGGAGTGCAGCTCGTCGAACAGATTCACGGACACGGTCTGTAGGCCGCGCGCCTTGACGACGAACGCGATCTTCCAGCCCGCGCGTGCCGTCGGCGCGGACCTGCTTGGTGAGCGCACCGAAATAGCTGCCCGGCTGAGCGCGGCTGACGTGCAAGCTCCTCCCGCTGGCGACGAGGGCCGGTTGCGACTCGGTCGAAACCGCACCATTGCCGGCAGGCTGAAATGACGTGTCGGATTCATCGAAGTCCATCTTGAGATAGACCTGAATGCCACCGACAACGGGCGGTTCGACCAGGGCGCCGGCCTGTTCGCCACGAGCTCTCACGACATGTGTGTCTGATGCGGCAAGGACGGCGACAGCAATCACGCAGCAAGTTCGCATCTGATCATCCTGACATGGCGTGGCCCTGAAAAAGGCCGCGCTTCGGATAATTCAGCAGCCCGCTCAGATTTCACTTTGAGGCCGATCGTATCGGTTAAGTGACGCCGCGATTGGCCGCGCGCTGACTGGAATGGTCGGTCTACCAACCTTTGTGGTGCATCAAAAACGGGCGATGTACTCGATGCCGGCGCACTCATGAATCGTGCAGTCGCCGACGATCGAGCGCAGGCGATCCTCAGAGAAGTTGCTCCGATCGCAGGCCTCCTTCGGTAACCAGGAACTCCGCCGATGCTTCGACGACCGGATGTCCGAAGTGGCTGTGCCAGTCGCGCCTGGCGGGAACCGACGATTCGGCAAAGACCGAGATCAGCCGCATGCCCTCGTGAGGGACGCACCGCCGCATCTCGGCCGAGCACCCCACGCTTGTCGGTCATCGTGCCCCACGTGTTGGTGAGGCACGTAGCGAAGTCGAAGCGTGCGACGAACGGCAGACCGCGTCGCGTCGGCGGCAGCACGCGAAAAGCAGGCGCCTGCTCGTGAACCGGCGCCGCGCCTCGGCGACGTAGCTCTGCTCGTAATCGATGCCGACGCCCGCGGCGACACGGTCCTGCAGCAGGCCGAGGGTGCCGTCCCGTTCCGCATCCGAGCGTCAAGCCACGACATGCCGTCGGCAATGACCCTGAAGAGCACGTCGAGCTCGGCCTGCATGAACGCGCGGATTTCCGGCGGCTGGGTCGACGGATCGAGCGCGCGATTCAGCACGCCAGCCGCGTACACGGCGTCGTTCGACATCGCGCTTGATCTTCACGTCTACGGGGTTTCGAAACCGCAGCCAGCGTCCGATCACACCTTGATGAACGCCAGCAAGTCAGCGTTGATCTAATCCCCAGCGCCCGGCTCGGGGAATCTCCATCCCATTCCTTTTATCCTTCAACGGCGTGAGACGAGTTACCGGCCCTCATCGCGCGCTTCTCGAAAGACCGTGATGCCGTCAGATTCGTTCGGCAGCTCGCTCTGAACGCCTCGAAACGCCGCCAGGCTTCCTGATATGGCTGGTTCGCGTCGAGTTCTGCCTCGGTGCGTGTAAATCCACGTGGAGACGACGATCTGAAGGTCCACGAGGTGCGCTTGATCCTCGGCCATGGTCGGCCCGATGGTCGGCGCGGGCTCCGGCGCAACCCGATCGAGGTCCTCGATCGGTCGTCCAGCGGGTCACGCCGAAACGCCATCGAACCCTCGATCCAGGGTCGGCCGTCCACAACTTCTCGTAGGGGCTGGATTTGTTTGCCGTCATTGACGCAAGCATGGCGTGGTCTGGTTTCGTTGACCGTCCTTCGCGTCGTCGTCGGCGGCATCGTGCCGTTGGGTCGAAAGTAGTGGGCGCTTTTAGCATCTGCCGGATGTTGCTAAGAGGCTCTATCAAAACCCGGAACAGCGCGCTGCGCTGGTGAGCGCCATCCTATTTTGCCGGCACGAGGCGCTTCAGCTCCTCGTCCCAGTGTTGCACGACGATGAGCGCGGGCGGCGCGGCGCTCGCGTCGGTCCCGGGCATTTTGATCATCAGGAAGCGCTGACCGTCTGGCGACACGTCATGCGTGCGGCCGGTGCCGCGTGCCGCCGCTGACATAGGAGCGCCGATCGAGGAGCTTCGTCGGCGTGCCGGCGTTCCACGATCGCGCCGCTCGCCTCCACCGGCACGCGCAGCAGCGTCCCATCGGCGACCGAAATAGAACAACTCCTTGCCGCTCCGCGCCCAGAGCGGCTGTCTGCCCTCCCGCCGTCGAGACTCTGCCACTGGCCACCGCCGACGTTCGGAAATGGCCGGACGTAGATTTCGAACGGGCCCGAACTGTTGGACTCGTACGCCAGCCACCGGCCGTCGGGCGAGACGATCCCGTTGCGCTCGTCGAACTTCGTCTGCAGCAGCGGCGTCACCTGGCGGGTCCCGTCGAGCGCGAGCTGCATCAGATCGCGGCCCATCGTCGGCGTCTGTTCGTTGAACACGACGGCGGTCCCATCCGGCGTGATTCCGGTGACGAACTGGGGATTGCTGCTCGTGGTCAGCCGCTCGGCGGCGCCGGTGCCATCGGCCGCCTGCCACCAGAGGTTGGAGCACGCCGCCGCGGGTCGAGGCTAAAGACGATTCGCCGGCCGTCTGGCGTCCACACGGGAAACCAGTCCTGGCCCGGGTCGAGCGTCAGGCGCGTGAGCGTCGCCCGCCCCAGGTCCCAGATCCAGAGGTCGTCCTCCTGATCGGCGATCGAGAGCGCCATGCGCGTTCCGTCGGGCGAGAGCCGCGGCAATTCGTAGGCGCGCGGTGGCGCGGCGACGGGCTCCTCTTTGCCCGTGCGATCGACCCACACGATCGTGTGCCCGTTCGCCGCGAGGCTTCCCGGCACGTCCACGTACACGAGCGTGCCGTCGGTGGCCACGGCGAAGTTGCCCGCGCCGGTTGGCGTTGTGGCGAGCCGTGGCAGAACAGGCACCGCCGTTCCGTGCGTCTCGAGCCGAGTCAGATCGAAGGGGATCGCCCGCAGCGTCCCCGCCGCCACGTAGACCAGGTGGCCTGTCTGGCGACGTAGTACCCGTGACTCCCGCCGCGCAGCGAGCACCTTGTTCGTCCCGGTGCGGAGATCGCGCACCGCCACCTGGGCCGCATCGAGGCCGCCCATCAGGCGACGTGATCGTGAACGAGGACGGCGCGGCCGCCGGGCAAAGATCTCCGGCCAGAGGTGATCGAGCTTCGCCCTGCGCGCCGTCAGGCCGCGTCAGCACCTCCGGCGTCCCCCGGCGGCCGACACACGAACTGCAGCCCCGTCGCCGGGCTGGCGGTCGCGAAGATGATCGTATCGTCGGGCATCCACGTCGCGCCGCGTAGACCGCCACCGCCGCCGATGCTCGCGAGCGTGATCGGCGGGCCGCCGCTGATCGCGACCTTCCGAAGCAAGGCGCCGTCTTCGAAAAGCCGACCCACTGACCGTCCGGTGAGATGAACGGGCGCGCGGAGACCGGCGCCGGTGGCTATCGCCAGCGGTTCAGAGCGCATCGATCGCGCGGACGAAGAGCTGCGTGGCGTTGTTGCCGACGTAGACGACGTGCGTCCCGTCGGGCGAAAGGGCCAGGTCAGCGATCGGTGCCGTTGATCGTCAGGGCCGCCGGGCCGGATGTCGTGATCGTCGTGCGCGTGATGCGCGGCGTGGCCGGGCGCGTCAGGAGCCAGACGGCAGCGCCCGCGAGCAGGCTTCCGACGACAAGGCTCGCAGCCGACGGCAGCGCGCGGCGCCAGGTGGGCTCGCGCGGCAGAGCGTTCATCGTCGGCAGCGGCGTCGGCGACGCCAGCTTCGCGCGATCGCCGAGCAAGAACTGCGCAACGGCGATGTCCGCCGCCCTCTGGCTGCGATCTTTCGGTGAGGCACAGTTCGATGAGCAAGCGCACGATTCGCCGGCGTGCCGCGCAGGTAGTGCATTCCCAGTCCGGCTCGCCGCGCATGATCGCGGTCAGCGTATCGAGCACATCCTCGCCCTGGAACGCCTGCTTCGGCGGTCAGCATTTCGATGCACGACGCACCCGAAGGCCCACAGGTCCGAGCGCTTGTCGGCGTCGCGCCCTTTGGCTTGTTCCGGCGCCATGTAGGCCGCGGTGCCGAGAATCGTGCCCATCGCCGTCATCGCCGGCGTCGTCAGCGTCGGCGACATCGAGAGGCCGGACGACACCGCGGATCCCGTCGTGGCGGCGAGCTTCGCCAGGCCGAAGTCGAGCACTTTGACCTGGTCGTTGGCTCGTGAGCGCGACGTTGGCCGGTTTGAGATCGCGGTGGATGATGCCTTTCTCGTGTGCGCTCCGCGAGCGCGTCCGCGATCTGGCGCGCGATCGCGATCGCTTCGTCGAGCGGGAATGCGGCCCGCGCTGGCAACCGATCCGCGAGCGTCTCGCCCTCGACGAGCTCGAGGACGAGACCGCGTGCACCTGCGCGATCTGCGCTGTCGAAGGGCTTCGTTCAAAGCCGTAGATGGCGGCGATGTGTGGATGATTCGAGCGCCGCGCAGGACCTGCGCCTCGCGCTTGAAGCGCGCGAGCGCGATCGACGTCCTGCGCGACGGTGTCGGGAAGAATCTTCAGCGCGACGTCGCGCCCGAGCTTCGTGTCGCGCGCGCGATAGACCTCGCCCATCGCCGCCGACCGAGGGCGGAGAGAATCTCGTGCGGGCCGAAGTGGGGTACGGGGGTGAGGGCCAAACGCTTGCCGGGGATTATACGGGCCGGATGCCAGCGCGGACTGGATTGCTCCTGGAGTGACGGTAGGTTTACTAATCCTGCTTCGGGGGTCTTTGGTGGCCGTGAGAATGGGTTGGGATTGCTCGCCGCACCGAGCTTTTTGCGTCCATCCCTGAACGGCGCACCAGGGAGACGTGGTTCCCGAGATCAAGCCGAATCCTCAGGTCTTGCGCAGCGACTGCCAGCAAATCAGCGCGCACCCGAGCGAGAGGAACGCCTCGTGGATGTCGGCCCGCTTGTCATACCGCACGCGCAGGCGGCGAAACTGACTGAGCCAGGCAAATGTGCGCTCCACGACCCACCGCCACCGGCCCAGGCCACTCCCGTGCGCGGTGCGACGCATGGCCAGCCACGGGCACGATGTGGCGAGTCCGGAGACCGCGCCGAATGGCGGCCGCGTCGTAGCCGCGATCCCCGAGCACACAGTCCGGCCGCTGCCGCGGTCGCCCCGTCTCGCCGTGCAGCGGGGGAATCGCATCCACCAACGCCAGGGCTTCTTGCGAGTCGTTCCGGTTCGCGCCGGTCAGACGCACCGGCGAGCGGCACGCCGCGCCCGTCGCAAATCAGATGGCGCTTGCTCCCGCGCTTGGCCCGATCGGTGGGATTCGGACCGGTCTGGTCACCGCCGTACACCGCGCGGATGGAACAACTGTCCACGACCGCCCGCGACCAATCAATTCGGCCGTGGCGCGCCAGCTATCGGCAGTGCGGCGGCGAGTTTTGTGTATGCGCTCTTTTTAAAGGCGTGTACCGGCAAAACATCCGAGCCTGATCACGGCCTGAGCCGTGCCCACTCGCTCGGAGGCGCTTCCCGTGAGCAGAACCCGGAATCGCTAAACACTACGGTCGAGGCGAGAGTAATCCCGTCCTTGCGTCCGTCCCGTCCGCTAAACTCTTGCCATGGCCGATGCTCGCGACATGTCCTGCCTTCGAGTCACGGCTCGCGCCGCGGTCGCCGCTGCGGCGATCATCGCCGGTTGCCTGGCGGTCGCCCGTCCGGTCAGCGCGCAGAGCAGTCAGGCTTACCTCTCGCTTGGAGCCGGCGCGACTGACTCTGTCCGGCGGCGCTGGACTGGCTGGTGATCGGGCACTCCGGTTGCGGTCGGCGCCGAGTTGAGGCGCTGGCAACCTGCTCGTGGCGTCCCTCGCGGCTTCGTACCAACCCTTTGCCCGGCAACTCCAGCGCAAGGTGCATCCCTTCCTCCGGGTGTCGCTCACCGCCGTCTCGAGTAGTCCGTATCGCGGCCGGGTGCGTCGGCCTTGGCGGTGGTCTGGTATGCTGGCCGCGATCGCGACGGGTCGGTCTACGCGTTGAAGCGGCCAAGCTCTGGCCGGCATTTGACGAAGACCCGATTCCTCCTGGCGAGACGTTCGTGCCTCGTTTGTGGACCCTGCGGGCCGGCGTCGCGTTTGGCTGGTAAGGTAAGCATTTCGGGCCGCGGGAAGGACCGTCTCGTGTGCCGAAAAGGCAACCTGCGAAGCCTTGCCGAACAGGACAGGTTGACGCGGTTGCTACGAGTAGTCTTCCGTTATCGAAGGGTTTACCCATCCGCCCCAGGCGCGGAACGCGCGCCGTTCGGACGGTGTGCCGCTGGTTCCGAGAGAATCTGTACGCCTCGTGCCGACGAAGTAGCAGAGGCAGCTCGCGCGCGAGTAAGCGCGCCGGCCGGAGTTTTGTTTAAAGAAGACTTGGTGGTCTGTTGGAATGATGGGAGCACCTTGGAGTACTTTTACTACGAGACCCACCCAAATCTCCGATCCCGAGAGTGGGAGTCCTGGAAGCCTCGGATTGATTCGCGACATTGCTTTCAACGACGTCAAGCGATACAAAGTCACAGAGGAACTCGCCGATTACCTTCTCGGCGAATAGCCGGCGTGGTCGGTTCGCTCGGCGGAACGGGCTTGAGAGCAAGGTATCCATTGATAAGCCGCCAAGTGGGGAACCTTGGCATCGTGCGACTGAAGATCATCCTGCGGTGGTTTATCGCTGGCGCTCGCGCATCACCAGCAGCGCCGCCGTTTTCGAAAGGCGCTCCGTTTGGGACGATGCGCTGTTAATTTCTGGCGACTCTCATGCAATTTCTGAATAGGCCCAATTCCTCAATCCGGCGCTCAATCGTTGACTGCGCCGCTCCGGCATAGGCGACAGGCCAGATCGTTCCACCTGTCGCAGGATCACGGCTTCGAAGTTGGCCCATGCCTCGCAGTAGGCTTGCCACTTGGCTTGCGCGTCGTCGAACGCGACAAGTGACATCGGCGTCGAGTCTCCTCCCGCAGCGTTCCTACGGCTGCTCAGGTCTTTCCTTTGCGCCATTCAGCGCCTTTCCGGCCGCAATATTCATCTCTGAGTTAAGGGCGCACCGGGATGGAGCGTCTCAGAAATGTATTCGTCGGCCGCTCGCAGAAAAATGCGCAACTCTCGAAGCACCGTGCTATTTCGCCTGGCTGAATCTCATGCGCCCGAGGCGAGCTCGTGACAGATGATGTGGCGAAGTTCGAAAGTTCTAGCCACGTCCGGCGAAGACTGCGTCCGGATGCTCAAGGATGGGCGCAGCCGGTTCACCTTCGACTTCCTGCGCCCAGCGGTCCGTGGTCGTGCGAAGTCCTTGGAGGAAGCTCTTGCTGAGAAGGCTTGAGAGCGCAGATTCGACGTGTCCAGCCGACTCAGCTGGTGCCGTGGGCGACCAATTCACTCTTGGACGCGATGGCCGCATCGATCGCGGCGGCCGACGTGGACGTCAAACTGGCGGACCACCACGCGCGTGACCGGCAGCTCTTCCTGATATTGGTGGACGACACCGGTCTGCACCACCGGCCCGGCACAGTCGGGACAATGCGCGGGGAGCGGCGCGTCGTAGCGCTCATCCACGCGCGCGGGACGTCGCCGACGCGCCTTGGGTCCATACGCACTGCCGGGCTTCCGCCCTGGTCGCTGAGGATGCGTCTTCAGCGGTTTCGCAAATGGGGCCGCTTGCCGGAAGCCGGCTCGCCGCGCCTCGTCCACTTGTCGTTTCAGATGATCGATCTGCTGGCGCAGCCGATCGTTCTCTCGCTGGAGGCGATCATGCTCGCGCTGCGCCTGGTCGCGCTCGCGCTCGGCGCGTTCCGCCCGTTCTCGCAGGTCTTCGATCTCACGAGCGGGCCGATCGTCCAAGGATGGGTCGCGTGATCCCACGCCAGTGTTATGCCAGAATCATCGCCGACGTACAAGATGCATCGCCGTTCCCCTGTGCGAATTGGATTCTGCGTCAGTTTCCCGGTGGGCAGCGTCCTCGCGCTGGGCAGCATGATCTCCACCCAGGCCATGCCAGGGGTGACTGTCGTATTCCTCTATTTGGCGGTTGTGTGGTTCGTGCTGTATGCAGCCTGTGGCGCGTTGCCCTACTTGGCGGCTGGCGCGGAAAAGCGAATGGTCGCCGCAGCGTTTTGGGGTTTCGGCATCGGGGGTGCCGCCGCGGGCGAGCTGGTGGCGATCCTCGTGATGTCCGACAATCTCGCGTCGCACGCAAGGGTGCTTGGAGCATTCGCAATCCCAGCGACAATTCCGTGGCTGCTGGGATTCTTCATGACGCGTTGGCTAGCTGCAGGCTGGGCGTAGATCAGACAGGATCGCATGAACTGGACTGCGCGCGACCGGTTGGTTCTTGTGGCCTTTCTCTCAAATCCGCTTGCTGCCGTTTCATGTTGAGAACTCGCCATAACTCAGAAACCCGCTAACCAGATACAAGAAATCTAACCGCAGCGTTCACCCGCGGCCGCACGTGTTCTGCGGGGCCGTCTGGTGCAACTCCGTGTTCGGCGGCTCCTCAATCCTCAGGCTGCGCCGCCGGCGCAATTCCCTGGCGCGCGGCAGCCTGGAGATTCGGCCGCGAAGCAGGTGAGCCACCGCTTTGATCTCATCAGTGATGCGCCATGCAGTCCGGCTGTAGTATCCGGCCCCAAACGCAATCAGGGGATGCAAACGGCCACGCCAAATGTTACAGGCTCATCCTGCTGTGATTCGCGTTTACGATCAGGCCAGCAATGTGATTGAGACCCACGGCACGAGGGCGAGTTCAAAGAGTGAGGACGCGCCAGTGACACCAAAACACTGGCGCGGCCCCTCAGACTACTTCAGGCTACCCGACTCCATGCCGAGCGATTCCAAGGAGTGGTGACCGATCGTGTTCGAGATATCAAGCGAACAAAACGGGGCGACCTATGGCAAAGCTTGAGGCTCGCCATAAATAAAATCATCCATGACGACGACATCCCGGTTGGGTGTTCTCAAGATGCGATTGCCAGACGTAATTCGGACGAAAAAACGCTAGCTGTGTCAAACCCGACTCCCAAGAACGAAAGGCTTCCGCGATTGGTAGGTCCGGGCAATACGTTCTGGCTAAACAGCAGGTTACCGTTGACATCGAAGTATTCGATCTTCGTGCTGTCGTCAGCATTCACGTCGGTGAATACGGCGCCGAACCCTGTGCTCGTTGCCGATTGTGCAGTTCCAGGTATAAAGAAAAGTGTTTCCGTGATGTTGCTATCCAAGGCGCTGAAGAGCCTCTGGGGACTGAACGTGCTAAAGAGCGCGGGATAGACAGGGTGGATATTCCCAAATCTGACCGGAGTGCCTGTTGGGTTGATACTGTTGGCGCTCACCTGAAACCCTGTTCCTAGAGTGAAGAATACGGCCCCGCGCGGCGAGTTGCTGTTGAAGAAATTCGCCGGCAACAGGTTCGGGGCGGAGAAAGCGTCTGGAACCCCGTCCCAGTTGATCTCACGGCGGCCAGTCGGGAAATGTGCCGCCTACTCCATTGTTGGGCCCCAAAAATCCCTGAAGGCGTCTACAGCGGTCTGGATATCCGCTGGCGTGGCACCGGACGCTTCGAACACCTCCGGATCAGCTGAAGCAGCCACTGGGTTGAAAGTGAGTGTTAAAACCAAAGATGGCGATCGCCAGCGAGAGCCAATGTTTTTTCATGGTGTTGTTCTCCATTTCTTTCTGTTTCCCCGCCGAAGTTGGATGCTCCAGCCGCGGGTCCGGAAGGGGGCGAAGAACCCGGCGGGAGAGTGGCCATCCGCCTGATTCAGATCCGTTGGCGGTCTTTGAGTTTGCAAAGATTACGTGGGCTAGTCAAGACAATTCGCTGCAAACTCGAATCGCCGATTGGAGTTCCACAAAACGCGTCAGCTTTTCGCACGCACGCGCAACCAAACGCTTTCCGTCGCCGCACTGTGCGTCGGCAACAAGGAAGATTGTTCGCCCGCGAGAATCCGCGGCTCAGATAAGCCCGATCCCGCCCGGCTCCGGGCAAACGCTTATGCCCGCAATGCGGTGTCCGTCAAGATATTCACGCGTGCACGCGCGGTCACAGCTCCGGGCAAGGCACAGCATCTTGTGTCGAGGTCTATTTCCCGAATCCGCTGTCGCTGAGGGGAGCAGTGGGTCCGCGGGAACGGACGTCACGTTAGTCGGATGAGCTGGGAGGTTCTGCGCGCGAAGGTAGGAAGGTGCCGTGTGACGAGCAGCGCCTCAACGTGAGTCGAAACCGTTCGGACAATGGCGTGGCCGGGATTAACGGGATCCGCGTTTCCGCGGCAAGGACGAACTGGATGGAGTGTCGCGATAAAGAGCCGAACGTCATGTAAATCGCCCGTGAGTGCGCGGCAGGCGCTGTGGGTAGACGTCAGCAGATCCGCCGTTTCAGCAATGACATGCCTCCTCCGTAGGTGGGTCCGTTCCTTGTCGATACGTTGGCTGGAGGTCCGCCAGATATGGCGAGAGAGTGTCCGCCCTTCAATCACGCGCGACCAGAAATCGGACGCTGCCGCAGCTTGACGTCAGTCGAGCACACGCACCAGGGAGTCGACACGACTCGACAACGAGGCAACGGCCGCGCGACAGGAATTCGAAGAGTCTTCGATCCGTGCGATCCAGCCGGGCTGCGTGAACGGCAAGCAAGATCCCGGCACTAATGAACTCCGCCGTCTGGAGTTTTGATACAGCCTCGAGATGGGTGGTGGCAGTGGCTGGCACTGGCGCAGAGGGCGGGAATGCCATAGCGGTCAGATGGCACTCCCGTAGCACCGGCACTCCAGACGGATCGTTTTGCGCACAGAAACTCCAGCAGGTCTGACCTGCTCTGTCCCGGCCGTCGCGTAGGATGCTGGACATGTCCGACGACGATCCGTTTTACAGTCCCAACCTCACGCCGGCCCCGGCTCGCGTCGCCCGGCCCGGCGAGCTGCTGTTCGAGGTTCGTCCGCGCCTCCGACAGAGCGCCGATGTCGATGCGAACTCTCGCTTCCATGGCGAGTCCTACGGCTGGGCGGCGCCGTTCATCGAGGGCCAGGGGAGTTGCTGTTCCTCGCACGGCGCGTTCGTCGCCACCGGGGCGCCCGCGGCGCAGTGGGCTGCAGGAAGAGCAGAAGTCGATGGAGCCAAGGAACTGATACCATGTGGATATTGCTGGTGGCGCTGCGAAGTCGTTTCGGCGTGTTTGGCTGCCAGACGGACGCGAACCACGAGCGGCAGGCGTTGAAGACGCGCTCCGCGCCGCCCTCGTCGGCCGGGGGCGTCGGCGCGCACGCTTGCGCAGGTGTTCGATTGGGCGATTCCGCGCTTCTTTGGACACACGGACGCGGAGCAGAACGTGCCACTGCCAGCTTTCGCGTGAGCCGAAGCTGTATCCAGCTGACCGGGTTCGTTCGGAGAAGAGATCGGCGCTCTCGCGCTCAGAGTGGGCGAGGCAAGGTCTGCCCATCCATCATGAACGGCATGTCCGGGCGGATTTCAGATCGCAAAGACATCCCTTGAGGAACTGCTGGCGACCTTCGTCGATCCGGCGATTTGTTGTCGGCCACTCGCCATACCGGCGACCATTTACGGTTGCTGATTGTCCAGCGGCTGCTCCAAGCAATCCCATCCAGGGAAGTCTGGATTGAGGAACAAGATCTGTCGCTTTGGCACATCATGCGCCGGACTGGCCGGTGGCGCGGGCGTTGAGCCAGTTGCCGAAAAGTGGGTCGCTGGCAGAGCCAGCTCTCACCGCTGTTCGACGCTCCCACATCGCGAGCACACGGTCGATCAGGGAACAGCGCGCGAAGGAGCTGACCGCGATGGCCGACGAGCCGTTCGTGCTCCCTGATGCTGAAGCCGACGCCAGCGGCGGCGGCCGACGCCCGGCGAGCTGCTGTTCGAGTTCGTCGTCGGGCACGAATCGCTATCTGTTCGAGCTGCGCGCGACCGCGGCGAGCAACGCGGCGTCGAGTGCCAAGTGTTCGAAGAGTTCTGGTGCATCGCAACGGTTCGATCCGCGACTCGACGCTCGCGCCCGTCGCGCTCGAGTTGGCGAATCGCGTGAGCCGAGGAAGAGAAGAACCCCGCGCTGACTGGAGCAGCTGAATGGTGGCCATGATCGATTCCCCGATTTGGCAGAACACGAACCGCGCTTGTCGGTTGCGGCACCGTGATTGGTGGCGTGGCTTCCCGTTGTCGTTCACCGATAGCCGGTTCGGATGGGCATTGGTTGTTGGTGGAAGCGTCCCCTGCGCCGCGTTGCTGGGCCTGGTTGCGCCAAGAACGCGGAAGGCGAGGTTGCCTTTTCGGCTATCGACGCCCCGCTCTAACGGGCAACCACGAGGCGTGTATCGGAACGGTGGAGACGGGGATGCGATGTATGAGTGCCCATGTCATTTACAAAACACCGGCGCCGTGCGGCTTCGGTTTTGAATGGTGAGCTGGTTACCTCATCTTTCTCGCAACACCCGGCAAAGTGAGGACATCATGAAGCGAGCTTCGTGTCGCTCACCTTGAAATCCTCGCTCACCCTGTCGGGGTCCACGATCGGGGTGTCCAGCGCATTCAGCCAAACGGGGCATCAAGCTTATTCAATCGCCGGCTGTCGAACGTTTTCGATCAAGCCCGGAACTCTTGCGAGAAGTAAGGCGTCCGCGGCGCGGCGGCTTCAGTCTGGAGCCCAGATCTGAGGCAGGGGCAACGAAAGCCTCTCTGCTCTCGGGCCATACTCATTTCCAGCAGACTTAGTCTGCCCGTCGTTCAACCGGTGCCGGAGTGGACGTCGAAGCGATGGAACTCGCCGGGTGTAACCGAGGGGACCGCCTCGGAAGGAGGTTCCGCGAGAACGTCTTCAGCGTCGTGATCTGGCCGTTGGCCCGTCGCACTTGCACGCGCAAAGCGCGACCGTGCGCGATCAGCGTTCGGCCATGATCAGAGCGCGGCGTCTGGACGGTCGTGTTGGTGTTGTTCCTCCTTCTGTTGTGACGTCCGGACGAAGCGCCGCTACTGCGTGTCTCCGCGGGGAACAGCTGTTTCTGCATACTTCGCAAGCGTCGGCGAGACCTGGACGGCCGTCCGCTCGACGAACGTCGGCTTTCGACCTGCCTTGGAATTGGCTGCGGCAGACGTTGCCGACGTCTCGTCTTCACCAATTCTGCCAGACGACGGGTCGTTCGCCCCTGCGCTATCGTCACGGCGAGTCGCGGCAGATTGGTTATGAACGTCGGGCTCCGTCTCGTCAGCTGGTTGCTCCTCCACTCGCGATCGGGCGACGTCGAAGGCTTCGCTGTTCCTTTCGGCAAGCGCGCAGGCTTGCCTGCACTGTCTTGAAAACTGTCAAGAGCCTCGCTCGTTCAGAAACCTGCGCCTCGAGCTGACGTTTCAGACCGCCGCTTCGTGCACGCTCCACATCGAGCTCCGTTTGCGCGGCCTGCAACCTCGACTCGTCATCGGACGCGACTCGCTCGTGAAGGCGGCGCGCCTCTTCGCTCGCGGCTTCGGCGCAGGCTCGAGCGCTGTGCTCCTGTTCGCATTGGTGTGCCGCCGTCTTCGCGAGTTCGTGTTCGACGTGGAGCGCCAACCGCATTTCCTCGATTTGAGTTTCGAGTTGGCGCACCGATTCGGTCACATCGTCACATTGCCGAGCGCGCTGTTCCAGTTCGATGAACGCCGCGTCCAGTGCGGTTTGACCCGCCGCGCGTACTCTTTCCGCGGCCGCATCGGCTTCAGCAGCAGCTGCTTTGACCAGCCTGTCGACAACGCCAAGCCATTCCCCCTGAAATGCCGCGCGCAGGCGGGCCATTCTGTCTTCCACGCGTTGCGTCCACAGACACGGTTTTCGTGATCACACCCATAGGCCCATCGTGTGCAGATCGCTGAACTGACGAGGCCATTCGTGTCGCCACAGGCAACTGTCGTGCCTGACGCAAACGACCCGTTATTGCCGACAAGCTCTTCGGCGGAGCGAAGGAGGCACCGTCGATTCTTGGAGCCCAATCGCAGATTTGTCACTGCCGAGGGTGGGCTGAACCCAGTCCTGGATGTGCTGACGACGCCGCAGGACGCTCACCGCGGAGCCTAGTCGCCTTCGTGCGCCTCGAGGACCGAGCGCTGCTGGCTCCTTTGTAGAGCCGCTATAATCTCACCAGTCCAGGAGGTCTTCCATGCTCCGCATTCTCGGGCGTCGCCTGGTGCTCGGTCTTGCCGTAGCCGTCGCGTCCGGCGCTCTCCTCTCCGCGATCACGCCACCGACGGTCAAGTTCACCGACACGAAGCTTCCAAACGGCCTGAGGCGTCATCGTGCGCGGAGGACCACGTCGCCCCGGTCTTTTCGGTTGCCGTCGATCTACAACGTCGGCTCGCGCGACGAGCGCGCCGGGCGCACCGGGTTCGCGCATCTGTTCGAACACATGATGTTCAAGGGGTCCGAGAACGTCGGGCCCGGCGAGCACTTCTACACGATCTTCAGCAACGGCGGCACGATGAACGGCACGACGAACAAGGAGCGCACGCTCTACTTCGAGACGATGCCCGCGAACCAGCTCGAAGCGGCGATGTTCCTCGAGGCCGATCGGATGCGGTCGCTCGCGATCGTCAAAGAGAACCTGGACAACCAGCGCAATGCCGTTCAGGAGGAACGTCGTCAGGGGATGGACAACCAGCCCTACGGCCGCACCGAACGAGTCGATCGATGATCTTGCGTTCGACAATCAGGCGCCTACAAGCACTCCGTGATCGGATCGATGGACGACTTGACCGCCGCAGCCGTCGGAAGATGTCGCCTCCTTCTTCCAGACCTACTACGCGCCGAACAACGCGATCCTGGCCGTCACTGGCGACGTCACGACCGCCAGGGTCCGGGAGCTCGCGCGCAATGACTTCGATTCGATTCCTGCGCAGCCTACCCCGCCGGCCGGTGGACATCACGCAGTCGGCCCAGGGCGGCGAGCGGCGCCTCAACCTCGAGGATCCGCTCGCGCGCCTGCCGCGGATCGACATCAGCTATCGGGTTCCATCGAACCTGTCGCCCGACGACGATTCGATCGAAGCGATCAGCCGGGTGCTGGCGGGTGGTCGTAGCTCGCGGCTGCATGAGAGCATCGTCCGCCGGCAAGCAACTGGCGGTGAATGTGGCCGCGTTCGCGCCCGACAGCCGCGGCCCACGGCTGTTCCGCATCGTGGTCACACCGACGCCCGGCAAGTCGCTCGAGGAGGTCGAAACCGCCGTGATGCGGAAATCGAGCTGATGAAAGCGAAGCCGGTCGCCGATTGGGAGCCTCGACAAGGCGACGCAACGGCGCCCGGCGGCAGCTGGTGACCGACGTCGGCTCCTCGCTCTCGCGCGCCATCAATCTCGCGGAGTACGCGCTGATCTACAACGACCCCGGGATGATCAACACGCGCTGGGATCGGATCGCAAAGCTGAATGCCGCCGACATCCAGCGGATTGCGAAGCAATACCTGACGGCCGACAGCCGGAGCGTGATCGTCACGCGACCGAAGGCGGGGCCGGGACAGGAGGACTGTGATGCGCCGCTCGCGCTCGTTCGTTGCGCTTGCGCTCGTTGCGGGCAGCTTCGCGGTGACGGCTCAGCAGCCGCCGATGCCGAATCAGCCGTCGCCGACACAAGGCGTCGTCAAGAAAGGGAGGGTGCCCGTCTCGGGCGACATCCTGAAGGCGAAGCTGCCGAAGCCCGCGGAAGTCGATCTGCCAAACGGCCTACACCTGATGGTCCTCGAGGATCACCGGCTGCCGCAGATTTCGTTTCAGATCTTCATTCCCGGCGGTGGCGGCTACTACGATCCTGACGACCGCCCCGGGCTGGCGAGCTTCGTGGCGGCCCTGGCGCGGGAAGGGACGGCGGCGCGGACCTCGGAGCAGATTTCCCAGCAGCTCGAGGTGATGGCGGCGACTCTGACGCGTTTCCGCAGGCACGGGCGTCGAAGCGACGGTCTCTGGCTCGTCGCTCTCCGATCAATTCGACCGCCTGCTCGACATCGGCGCAGACGTGCTGCTGCACCCTTCGTTCTCCGACGAAGAGCTCGGACGCTACAAGCAGCGCATGCGCGCACAGCTCACGCAGCAACGTGCCAATCCGGGGTTTCTGGCGGCCGAGCTCTTCAACCGCGTCGTCTACGGCGCGCACCCGGCTTCGAGAATCCGCACCGACGGCGGCCGCACTCGATGCCACCACGCGCGACAACCTGGCGGCGTTCCACCGCACGCGATACGTGCCCGACCACGCTGGGATGGCCATCGCCGGCGACATCTCCGTGGCCGAAGCGCGGAAGCTCGTCGAGGTGCGCCTGGGTGGCTGGGCGAAATCAGGAGCGGCCGCGCCCGCCGTCGCCGATCCCCCGGCGCTGACAGCGCCGAAGATCGCCTTCATCGGCCGGCCCAACTCCGGTGCAGACGAACCTCATCGTGGGCACACAGGCGATCGGCCGCACAAGTCCGGACTACGACGTGCTGCAGGTCATGAACAAGGTCATCGGCGGCGGGCCCACCGGCCGCCTCTTCATTCACCTGCGGGAAGAAAGAGGCACCTACGGCGCCGGCAGCTCGCTCAGTGCCCCGATGTTTCGCGGCGATTGGTCGGCGTCGACCAGCGTCCGCTCGGAAGTCACAGAGCCGGCGCTGCGCGATCTGCTCGCCGAAATCGCGCAGCTTCGCGATCACGAAGTGTCGAGCCAGGAGCTTCGCTGATGCGCAGCGATCGATGATCGCGTCGTTCGCGCTGTCGCTCGAGGCGCCGACACAGCTCTTGAACTATTCCGTCACGCGGTGGCGGTTCAAGCTGGCGGCCGACTATTGGGATTCATACCCAGACCGTGTGTCCGCAGTGACCGCACTGCAGGTGCAAGCCGCCGCGCGGAGTTATCTCGACCCGCAACGAATGCAGATCGTGGCCGTCGGCGACCTGACCCGCGTCGCCGACGTGCTCAAGAAGCTCGGCGCCGTCGAAGCGTTCGACGCCGACGGCAAGACCGATTTCGTCGTCGTAATGACCGGAGGTCGAGTGGCGCGCGGGGCGCGATCGCGCAGCGGAGTTCCGGGAAACAGGCGATCCAAATTTGTCCATACAAGCCTACAAACTCCGTCCGATTCGGCCGAAGTTTTCGCAGCCTCGGCGTGGCGTGACTTCGGGCGAGTCGGACTTGTTCATCGCTCGGTCGCCCTCCTACATCGTACAAAGACGCCTGCATAGGAGGCTCGGTCGCTCGCCGTTGACCGCCCGCCGCTGTCCGGTTTCAGTCGGCACTGACGTTGAATGTGGCGTCGGACCATGCATCGCAAGCGGCTACTCCACACTGGTCTTCGTTTCGTCAAGAATCGACGCCGGGGTCGTGCACAGCTCTCGACGCGCGTGGCGGCGTTGCACCTGGGAACTGTCCGCTCTGCGGTCGGCGCACCTCTACGCCACTGGGCCGTGCGGGGCAGGGCACGCGGTGGGCGAAGCTGTGCGGACCACGGCGACTTCTTCGTTGCTGCGGAGGATCGAACGACCGCACGAAAGACGTGCCAGTGAAGACGGATTGACGAGAAGAGGTCCGCATGTCGTCGCCGGTCCTCCACACATCAAAGCGGTCGATCCCCACGATCTTCAACACGAAGGCACGAAGGCGGCGGGGCTCTGACCCTGTGCGCGCAGGCCGAGGGGTTCGATTCCCACCCGGGTCACCAGCGAGGCTCTCCGCTTCCGCGAAGGCGGACCCCTCCCGCTGACCCTCGTTCGCGTTTCTGGCGCGCGCGCTGCGGTTCACGGCGTTAGTCCCGTCGCCGGTGTTCGTAGGCTGACGGTTTCAGCGCATAGTCCACGTCCATGTTCAATGCAGTCCGGAAGACGTGCGGAGCGTCTGCTTCGAAAAAAGGCCGCATAGTGACTCATGTGCAGCCGATCGACGGAGGTGTCGAGGGCCAACAGTTTCGACGCGACCGTGCCGGCGACGCCTTCGATTGCGGCCCGGAGCGCTTGCTACATCGGCGCGGACGCATCGAGACGCGTCAGTCTTTGCCCAGCGAAATCGCGTCTTTGTCGAGCGCGGTGACGAGGTCGTGGATCGCCTCAGCATCTGGCGTGTCGGTCGAGTGGATCGACGCCGTTGTCATCTGGTCTCCTCCTCATTCACTCTGATTTCGGAAGCGCCGACAACGCCCGCTAACGCGTTGCCGACGCCGCTGCCGGAGTCCGCCAGCCGGTTTATGTCGACGTCCGCCGGACGTTCTCCGCCCGAGGTCCTTTTGGTCCTTCACCGACGTCGAACTCGACGCTGTCACCCTCACGCAAATCCTGCAGCCCCTCGCCGATACACCGCGCTCTGGTGGAAAAAGTATTCCTTCGCTGCATCGTCCTTGATGAACCCAAAGCCCTTGTCGACTCGTAACGTTCAGAATCGCTCCCGTCATCATCGCCTCCATTCACTGACATTCCTGGTCGCTTGGCTCGTCCCGATCGACGCGCTTCGGTACATTCCGCCCATGCCACCGCCGCCCGGCATCGGCGCTTCCTTCTTCTCTTCCGGAATATCGCAGACGAGCGCTTCGGTGGTGAGGAGCAGCGACGCAATCGACGACGCGTTCTGGAGCGCCGAGCGCACGACCTTTGCCGGATCGATGACGCCCGCCTTCACGAGATTCTCGTAGCGTGTCGGTGAGCGCGTTGAAGCCCTCTTCGTCCTTCATCTCGCGCACTTTCTGCACGACGATCGATCCCTCTTGGCCCGCATTGGTCGCAATCCAGCGCATCGGCTCCTCGATGGCGCGCCTGACGATGTTGACGCCGATCTGCTGATCGCCGCCGAGCTTCAGGCCGTCGAGCACCTTCGACGCGCGAAGCAGCGCCACGCCGCCACCGGGGACGATCCCCTCTTCCACGGCCGCCTTGGTCGCGTGCATCGCGTCCTCGACGCGCGCCTTCTTCTCCTTCATCTCGGTTTCGGTGGCCGCACCGACCTTGATGACGGCGACGCCGCCGACCAGCTTCGCCAGCCGCTCCTGCAGCTTCTCGCGGTCGTAATCCGACGTGGTGTCCTCGACCTGGGCGCGGAGCTGTTTCACGCGACCCTCGATGGCGGCCGACGAGCCCGCCCCTTCGACGATCGTCGTGTTGTCCTTGTCGATCGTGACCTTCTTCGCCTTGCCGAGGTCGTCCAACTTGATGTTCTCGAGCTTGAGGCCCAGATCGTCGGTGATGGCCTTGCCGCCGGTGAGCGTGGCGATGTCCTCGAGCATGGCCTTGCGGCGATCGCCGAAGCCGGGCGCCTTGACGGCCGCCGCGTGCAGCGTGCCGCGCAGCTTGTTGACGACGAGCGTCGCCAGCGCTTCACCCTCGATGTCCTCCGCGATGATGAGCAGCGGCTGGCCGAGGCGCGCGACCTGCTCGAGCACGGGAGCAAGTCCTTCATGGAGCTGATTTTCTTCTCGTGGATCAAGATGACCGGGTTCTCGAGCACGACTTCCATGCGCTCAGGGTCGGTCACGAAGTAGGGCGACAGGTAGCCGCGGTCGAACTGCATGCCCTCGACGACGTCGAGTGACGTCTCCATGCTCTTGGCCTCTTCGACCGTGATCACGCCGTCCTTGCCGACCTTGTCCATCGCATCGGCGATGATCTTCCCGATCGTTTCGTCGTTGTTCGCCGAGATGGTGCCGACCTGGGCGACCATGTTGCCACTCACCGGCTTCGACATCTGTCTTCAACTCGCCGGTGAGCGCCTCAACCGCTTTTTCGATGCCGCGCTTGACGTCCATCGGGTTCGCGCCGGCCGCGACGTTCTTCGCGCCCTCTCGGTAAATCGCCTGGGCGAGCACGGTGGCGGTCGTGGTGCCATCACCGGCCGTGTCCGACGTCTTGCTCGCGACTTCGCGCACCATCTGCGCGCCCATGTTTTCCAGCGGATCCCTGAGGTCGATTTCCTTGGCGACGGTGACGCCGTCCTTCGTGATGGTCGGCGAGCCGAATTTCTTGTCGATCACGACGTTGCGGCCCTTTGGGACCGAGCGTGACCTTGACCGCGTCGGCCAGCTGGTTGATGCCGCGCAGCACGGCCTGACGTGAGTGCTCGCCGTAGATAATCTGTTTTGCCATGTGATCTGTCTCTCCTACTTCTTTTTCTTCGCGACCGGCGCCTTCGATGACGCCCAATACTTCGTCTTCTCGCATGATGATGTAGTCCTCACCATCGAGCTTGATCTCCTGCCCCGAGTGCTTGCCGAAGAGGATGAGGTCACCGGCCTTGACGTCCGGCCGTTGGCGCGTGCCGTCGTCGCTGACCTTGCCGGTGCCTGCGGCGATCACCGTGCCTTGCTGCGGCTTTCTCCTTGGCGCTGTCGGGGATGATGATTCCGCCGACCTTCTGTTCGCCTTCCTCGATGCGCTGGATGATGATGCGGTCGTGAAGCGGTCTGACATTCATGATTTCGACTCCAGTCAACGAGTGGCTCCCTACCCACCGAGGGGCCTCGGGTGGCACGGGCGGGGTCAGCAGATACGGCTGGTCCCGCAGTTCGCGACTCAGCTGGGCGTGGCGCCGACGCCACGGCTCGGAAGCGTCTGGCGATGGCGTCGAGCAGCCGGGCTTTGTCGAGCGACTGCTCGTGAAGGGCGGCCCGGCGGAAGAAACTCGCGCCCAACTCGGCATACCAGCGGATGTTGTGACGTCGACGCATTTGGTCCTCGAAGAATCCCGCCAGGAGCAGGCACTGTGCGCCCGCTGTTTCCATCATGAGGCGGTCGTCCAGCAGGGTCGTGTCGGCCACGAAATGGTCGAAGACCGCGCTGAGATTCGCTCGGAGCCGGCACATCGACGTCGGGTTTGTGTCGATACCTGGGCATAGTGCGCCAACACGCTGGCGTTGTAGAGCAGCTCCTGCCGATCGACGGTGGGGTCGGATAGGTCCTGCAGACGCAGCACGAAAAACTCCAGCGTCTGCCGCTGATCGATCGCGAAGCAGTTCCCTCAGCGGACCCGCTGAGACTCAGCGTCGACGCCGCCTCTCATGCGTCGACGAGCCGGTCTGCCGACGCACCGTGGCAGTCAGCATGGTCAGCGTTCGCACGTTGCTGTCAGTCTCGGGCTGAACGCTCAGTATCGGTCGATGCCGGGCATCACGACCGGTGCCCGTCGCGGCAGCGATGCGACGGCGTCGCTCACGGCATTCGAGAAAGCGCTCGAACGGGAATGACTTGCGGCCGGCGAGTCGACAGACATTGACGCTCCAGTTCTGGAGGCCTTGATGAGGAGCTGAAGCGGAATGCGCGGAAGATATGCCGGCGTGAAGGGCTGCAGGAACTCAGGAAAGCAACAAGTAGTGAGTTTACGCTTCTCAGCGCAATACCGCAGCGACAGCCGATTCGCCACCACAGGTCGACATCGACCAAGAAGGCCCGTGTGTGGCTCTAGCCGCTGAACGCTGTTCAGCGTAGGGCTTGTTAGGGTTGGCGCGGGTGCTTGGGTCGGGATCTAAAACGGACTGGTGCTGCAGACCGTCGTCCCAACGGTGGGGCTGCTGGTCACGACACAGAACTGCGTCGCACCCACGCCGGTGCCGACGACGAAATAGTGAAGGTTGGTGTCGAACGGATTCAAGGCGACGACGGGAGCACCGGCGCGATCGTGATGGGGGAGAGCTTCACAATTCAGAGTGACGGGGCTCCGTCGTCAGCAGCCCGCACGCGATTGCCCGCCAGGATCGACCAAGCGAGGGGAGTGGACAGGGATTGGAGTTGAAGTTCAGCTGATACAACACCGTCGACACCAGCTGGAGTCCTTGCGCTGCGCCGAAGCGCGCGTGCCGGAGCGCAAGCAGCACAGCGACCACGAGCATGAAGCCCACCGAACAGGCGCGCGTTTGGACATGGCGAGTCTCCCTTCAAATGTTTTCCGAGTGCCGAGTAGTTAGGTGACGATGAGCACCCCACCGAAGGCACGGACTGCGAGCGGCACGTCACTTCTGCAGCGCTCTTCCTCTCCTATGGCCACCTGGCTGGCTCCACGTCACCAGCGTCTTTTCCTCCTCCTGGTGAGCCTTCAGCTCACGCAGGAAGATCACGGTTATGGTGCTGGCGTGGGTTGCGCGCGTCGGGCGTCTTCCCCACCCGGAGGTGGCTGTTCTCACCTATTTTGTTCGGCGAGTGGCGGCGCGCGTAGACCGGGCGTCAGGCGGCTGTCCCTATTTCTACTTGATGAGACCTGAATGGATGGCTATGGAGGCGGCTTCGGCGCGCGTGCCGGCGTCGAGCTTGGCGAGGACGGCACCGACGTGGTGGTCAACCGTCTTCGGCGAGATGAACAGGCGGTCGGCGATCTCGCTGTTGCTCAACCCGTCGGCGATGAGCGCGAGGACTTCCAACTGCCGGTCTCGTCAGTCCCGCGGCGTTCTCTCTCGTGCTCGCTCTGGGGCCGCGCAGGAGGCCGCGCACGCCGCTGGCGCGCAACACCTGACGCAGCTGCTCCGCGGCCGGCCCCGCCCCCAGTCTGTCGAAGATCCCAAGCGCCGCGCGCCGGGCCGCTTCGTCGCCGTCCGCCAGCGCCACCGCTTCGTCGTACGGACAACCGATCGCTCTCCACGCCGCGGCGGCAGCGCGCCAGTCGCCCCGCATCTGAAGCGCGTACGGTGCGGCAATTGTTTCATCGGTTTCGGGAGCGCCGCCGGCGCGCCACAGCCAGAAGCTGAACTCCCCACGGATCCAGGGATCGTCATGCCGCTTCGCCATCTCGAAGACGAGACGCGCTTCGCGCTTCACGCCTTCGATGTCTCCTTCGAGCCAGGCGGCTTCAGCGCGCGCCGCGGCGACAGGCGCGACGCCGCGCTGAAGGCTCTCCGAGTCCCCCGCCGCCAGCGCGCGCGCCTCGTCCAGCGAGCGCCGCCGCGGCCGGATCGCCGCGGCGGACGCCCACGGCCGAGCACGGCGAGCGCCGCAAATCTTCGTGGTGGGCCACACTCGATAATGCCCCAGCACAAAACCTGCGTCGTCCGGCCGCGCCGTCCCGAGTCGCCCTGCTCGAAGCGTGCGCGCCCGCGCCACGCCGTCATGCATCGCAGCGTAGTAGAAATCCAGGTCGTGCTGCGCGTGGGTGACGCGATGCCGTCCTCGAAATGGCGAAGCGCGAGCGATAATCGCGTGCTCGCAACGCGGCGGACGCAAAGATTGGTGTGCGCGCGACCCGCGTGGTCCTGAAGATCGTTCGCCAGCGCGAGCCGCAAGCTCTCCTCGAGCCTACCGCGGCCCTGCTCGTTGTGCGCCAGCCACTCCGCCATGCCGACGTTGTTCAGGTGCGTGGACAAGTGTGTCGGTCGCGCCGAGCTTGTTCGGCCAGCTGCGATCGCGCGTGAACCCCACAGCACGGCCTCATCATGCTCATCCGCCAGCATATGCAGTTGCGCGCGATTGCTGAACGCCATCGCGAGTTCGGGACCTGGCGGCAGGCTCTCCAGAATTGTGACGGCCTCGATGCCGTAGCGTTCCGCGTCCTTCTTTGCGCGCCAGGCCCCATGTAATGCGCGACATCCACCGGAGGTTCTCGCCCTGGCGTCGCGCGTCGCCCAGTCGCCGCCACAATTCGAGTGCCGCGCGGCGGGCCTGGAATGCTTCCTCGATTTGGCCCGTGAGGTGGCACTTCGTAGGACCGACATTCGAATAGCCCCGCTCGCTGTTCGGGCGCAAGCGCGTCGGCGTGTCCGAGTGCTGCCTGATAATGTGACGCCGATTCACGGTGCGCGGCCAGCGCTGGAGGCCCGCCTGGGCCGCGACGGGGGCATATTTGAGCACTGCCGCCCGGTTGCCGCGCCGTGCGTGGCGTGATGGACGATACGCGCCAGCAGCGACTCCGAGCCGCGGTTGACCAACGCGTTCAATGACCAGGTTAGTGCAGGCTTTGGCGACGCGGCGCGGGAAGCGAGTCTTCCACGGCCCGACGCGCCAACTCGTGCCGGAACGCGACCGCTTCGCCTTCGGACTGCAACATTCCTGCGCCGACGCACTCGTCAGAGCGCGCTCCGCCTCCGGCGCGATGGCGTCGTCGAGCAGCCACACCTCAGTCCTCGCCGGCACGACGGACACGAGTTCCAACACAGCGCGCGCGGCGGGCGAGAGCCGCGCCGCACGGGATAGCACGGCGTCCGCGCACCGTGACGGGCACGCCTGGCGCTCTGCTTTCGAGCGCCTCCGTGACGAAGAACGGGTTGCCGCCCGTCACCTGATAGAGATCCTGGATGCGTCGGCCGCGCGGTCCTCGAGCCGCCTCACCCGTCTTCCGAGAGCGGCGGGAGGCCCAGGCGCGCGACCAAGCGGGTGGGCAGATCGCCCAGAACGAGCCTCAGCGGATGCTCCGCGCCCACCTCGTCGTCGCGGTAGGTGACCACGAGCAGGCAGTTGGTTCGGCTGATTCGGCGGCCGAGAAACTTCGAGCAGGTCGAGGGTGGCTTCGTCTGCCCAGTGAACGTCTTCGATGACCGCAATCGACGGCTCGCGCCCGCTCTTCATCTCATCGAGAACGGCGGAGAAGATAGGGCGCGCGGGGCTTCTCTTCCAGCAGCGCGAGCAGGTCGGCCCTGAGTCTGTTGAGCGATGTCGTACAGACGGCCCGAGGGGCGCGGGTGTCAGCAGCGCGTCGCACGCTCCCCAGAGGACGCGCGCTCCTCGCCTGCGTGCGTCGGCGAAGCGCTCGACGAGCGCTGTCTTCCCAATCCCGGCCTCGCCGCCGACAAGCACGAGACGACCGTTGCCGCGCGGCGGCGACGGCGCCGAGGAGACCGTCCAATTCATTGACGAAGTGTTCGCGCTCGAGCAGTTCCATTCTTTGCCTGAAACTGGAACTTCATTCGAACTCGCCGGTCGCCGACAGGAGACGATGATGTTACTCAAGATGAGGTCTCGTCGTGAAGGACTGAGGAAGGAGGCGCTCAGGCGACGGTGGGGAATTGCGTCTCCGCGTGGTAGTAGTGACAAATGCCCTGCTGGTGGTGCAGGGTTGAAGTGCCGCAGCTGATTTGTTTCGGTTTAAGGGGGCAGGGGCTGGCAAAGGCTGGTGATAGCCGATGCGCTCTGCCGGCAGATTTCAGAGCACCTGTCCTGCTCTGCAACAACGAGAGGTGGGCTCCGTTATCTGCGCGTCAAGGCGTAGTAGATGACGTAGAACCAACTGAAACAACCATGGAGGATGGCCCAGAGAATCGAATGCCACTGCGACCACGAGATCGTGATCGCCAGCGCGCTCCAGATCAATCCCGGCCGACGCCGCCGTATTTTGTGCCCTCATCGCTCTATCGCCTTGCGTTCCTCGTGCAGGTTCGGCGTGTAGAAAGGATCAACCTCGTCTCGCCGCTACCTATGACACTGGCGGATGCTTTCCTCGCATCAGCCACACCAGGAACACCGCCCCTGCCAGCACCGCGACAATTCCCACAACTTGTCCCAGGAGCCTCCCTGAAAACCTCTTCTCGCAGGCGGGTCGGCGTTTGGCGGGAACGTCGCCGGTTGCGCCAGCTCGACGATACCACGTCTCTATCGCACTCTCGCCGAGCGCTGTAACATGAGCGTGCTTCGAGAGGGGAGGCGCGATGCGACTCGCGTTCTGTTTGGCCGCCGCGATGCTTCGGATCGACATGGCTGCGTCGGCTCAAAACCACCGTCGAAGGAGCCCGCCGACAGCCGCGCCTGTTCGGTCCTCCTGACCAAAGAAGACGCCGCCGCCGCACTGGGTGAAGCGGTGCAGAAGGGTCCTCAAGATCAGCGATGGCAGAAGGGGCCATCGAGCTGCGGAGTTAACGGGATCGGGGATTCACTCGGTGAACCTGAATCTGATACCGCTGAACGCCGCGAACGCCGCCATATAAAATGATGTGCGCGCAAAAGCAAAGAAGGGCTGACCGGACTCGGCGACACGACGTGCTGGTACGCGCCAAGCACGGTGAATTGCAGGTACTGAAGGGCACGACCTTCTTTTCCATCGAGCTCCGGCGGGCGGCGACCCGACCGAGCCCATCAAAGCGGTCGCGAGGAAGGTGCATGCGACAGGCTGAAATAGCGACGCGCTGCAGGAAAATCGATCCGAAGGACGCGGCACGTCAGGACGCTCCGCGCGTCCATCAAACTCATCCGGCGGCGGAGACCTGCAGCCGCCAAACGGAGCGTCGGTGCGATCAGCGGCCGTTAAGGTCGTTTTGGAAAGCCGCCAGGGAACGCCGGATACGGTAGGCGAATGCTGCGCTGAACTCGCGACCCTGGCCGACGTCTCGAAGCAGATTGGCGACTGCCACGCCTCCGGCTTCTTCGAGCAGCCGCTCTGCGGCCAGGGCGCTCCCGAGGCGTAAGCGAGAGTGGCCTGCTCGGTCGGTCAACTCACGGAACGGCCGCCGTAAGAGGTCGAGCGGAATCGGCTTGCCTGCACGGCGCAACAGCGTGTGCGCCCAGTTCAAATCGTCCGCTTCCCAGCGCGGCGGCGAGCCCCTCGTTCAGCCACGCAGCACCGGACGCGAGGACAGCTGCCTGATCAACGCATGCGTGTATTCGTGTGACAACACCCGCTCCAGCTCGCGCCGGTTCTCGAGTGCTCCACGCATGGGAATCTGAATGATGCCGTCAAACGCGCCGACCGCCCACGACGGCGACCGCGCGTGATGTCAGCGGAACTGTTCGCTCGTATACAGGACCACCGGAATCAGGCGCTGCGGGAGCGCGGAAAGGGTTCCGCCGATCCTCCAGTAGGCGCCTTCCAATACTTCGAGCACGCTCCAGGCAGCGCGCGACCTGCTCAGGTCCCTCAAACTTTACCGAGAAGTGATCGGCCCGCCGCTGCTGCATCCGATCGTGGACGTCGCGCTCGCGCCGGGCTCGTTCGCTCGCGCCGCTGGCCTGTTCGGTCGACTGACTCGCAAACGACGCGGCAGGCTGGGCAGCCACCAGCGACAGGCACATTGCCCAGAATGGCAGACGACGCCGGGTGGTCATCAACCAGGACTATCGGCCGATCGGCGTCCGACGGCTAACGTCTCGACAGTCAGTTCCTGCCCCTGTCTCGATCGCGTGTCGCCAAGTCGTGGAGATCAGCCCGCCAACGCCGCCGGCCGTTGCGCCGACCGCCGCGCCTTCTTGCCACCTGCAACGCCACCGATGACCGCGCCGGCCCCGCGCTCGCGCCGACGATCAAGGCTTCCTTCTCCCAGGACCGCTTGTTTCGCATGCGCCCGATCCGCTCGCGTCTCAACCACCGCGGGCGCTCGCGCGACATCACTGCGGCGACCGCTCGCTCACTTCGATCGGATGGAGCCGCTGCCATCGCGCATTTATACGCCGTGTGGATCTTTCGCTGACCGCATGGAATCACCAACTGCGCTTTTCGGCCGTCCGCGAGGGTGACGGGCACGACGGTTCCTTGATCGATCCCTCAGGCGTGGCGACGGTATCAGATGCGCACCGGCGACACCGTATTCCTGTTCCAACTTTTTCCGGAGTCATCGCTTGCGTGTCGCGCCCACACGCTGACACGATCCAACTGCCAGCGACAATCATTCCGACTGCGCCCAAATGAACGAGACGTGGCATGCGCGCATGATCTCACTCCTTTCAGAACCAACTCGCGCCCCATCGGTGCGCGATAGTCGAGAATCATCAGAGGAACCATGCACGGGGTGTCGCCCGTGAAACGAATGGCGCAACGTCGCGAAGTTCGTGGTTCGGACCGGGCGAATCTGTCAGTGCCGCGACGATTCTGACAGTGGAACGGGAGGCACCTGTCCACTTTCGGAATCCAAGCGCACCTTGCGAAGGACACCGCTTTCGTGCACGGGGGACCTTACGCAGAAGCGCTTAGCGGATTCCTCCACTAACGGTTGTGCGGATACTCGCTGACCCAGTGGAAGCCGCGGTCGCGAGCAGGAATGGCGGCACCGACGTCTTCCGCATCTGCACGCTGACGTCCTCGCCCTGAGTAGCTTCCCGGTCAGCATGAACTGCCTCGGACCCGGCTCGCTGTACGTCAGCGTGATCGTGTCGTAAGGGTTGAAGATCGTCGTGAGCGAGTAGGTGTGCTTCTGCCTTGTCGTCGCGCGCCTCGGAACCGGGTCATCGCATCGTCCATGGTCTGCAGGAGTGATGCCGCCGCTCTCGCTGACGATGAGCCGGCGCCACCGCCGGCCGTCCATCGGCGTCGCGGGGCGCAGCTGACCGTTCGCGGTGAACGCCTCGACTTCGTAGATGCCGTAGCGGGCGTTGACCGTCTCGCGGGCGGCGTGCCAGCTGCGGCCAAATGTTCTGGTATAGGACGAACCCGATGAGCAGCGTTTTGACGGCGAGCGCGGAGCGGCGCGGCCACACGCGCGTGAACGGCGGGCGCTCCGGCGCTGCCGGTGCCGGCCGATCAACACGAACACGCGCGCCAGACGCCCGAGATCCGGCAGCTGCAGGAATACCGCGAACAGGGAACAGGTGAGTCGAGGAAGAGCTTCACCGGCACGTCGTAGCTAAAGTTCAGCATCGCGACGTTGGCCATGCTCGCCGCGACGATGAGCGCCCCGAGCGTCGTCGTCCGCTGCCAGAAGAGCAGCAGGCCGCCCACCGTTTCGACCAGGCCGCAGAAGATCGCGTACGGGCGCGAGTAGCCCATGAACGTCCAGAGAATGCCCATCGGCGAGGGAATGCCCGTACGGCCCAAGCAGGCGATCAAGCGGGAGGATCCCCGGGCCGAACTGGCCGGGGAACACTTTCGCCCATGCCGTAGCCGAGCATGATGATCCCGAGCGGATACCGCACGTAGACGCGCAGCCACTGATAGAGCACCGGGGCGTCGGCGCCGCCTCGCGGCGGCCAGCGACCATATGAGCGTGCGCGACCGAAGCCGATCGCCAGCTCGTTCCAGCACCCGGATCGTAATCGAGCAGCGTGTCGCCGCTGCCGGTGCCGAAGCGGTGCACGTCGATCGCGGTCGTGATGGTGCAGGATGTGGCGTCCGGTCCAGAGGCCCAGCGCCTGCCACCACCGTTCGATGACCGCGCCGCCCACAGGGAGCAGCTGCAGCCACCCGTCCGAGAGATACAGCACCAGGTACACGCCCGCGAAGCGGAAGGCGATCCGCTGCGCGAGGCTCCAGGCGTGACGGTCGGGCTCGACGGACGGCGCGATCGCCCTCAAGCGGGATAGACCATAGTTCACCATGTGCGTGTGGAAGGCGCCCGGATCATACGGCCCGCGTTGAGAGCACGCAAGCAATCACCCCATCCCGCCCTGTCAGATGGGCCCGTGATGAACCACGTATCCTCGCTCACATGGTCGAGCGTGCGCAAGGCCGGACCGCGCGCGCAAGAACGCCTTCAGTTTGGCGACTGCCAGTTCTAGAGTGAAGGGTCTATCCAGCTTCCCGACACCCCGGCTTCCGCCGGTCACCACCGCGACCTTGCCCTGAAGTATCACAGCACGCCTTTGCTTCGATACCACGCCCGAATCCGATCGAGCACGACCGGGTCCAGGCTGACATCCTCGTGACCCGCGCCCGGATACGTCAGGAGCTCGTTGATGACGCCACGCCGGCGAAGGGCCGCGGCGAACAATTCGTCCGCAACGAGCGGGACATTGAAGTCGCGCTCGCCGTGATGTATCTGATAGGGCGCGCGGATGGTGGCAATCTCGGATTCCGTCGGCCCGAGATCTCGACTCATCCGACGCGATTCCTCCGGCGGTGTGCGAGGCGGCGCGAAACAGGTCCGGGATGAGCGGCGGCGGTGACGACTCGGTCACGAACGCGCCTGCGCGCTGTGCCCGTGGAGCGCCACGCGGTTCATGTCGACGTATCCGAGCCCGCGCAGGATATCCACCAGCCGCCGCTGCGCCGCACGTTGTTGGGAGTGGCGCCGGCTTCCGACGAAGTGCCGGGCGCTCCCGATCGGAACCCCGCCGGCATACGTGTAGTTCGTCGCAATGCAGACCAGCTCCCCACACCCACCATCACGCGCGCGACGTCGCGCAGTAGCCGGCGGCGTTCTGCATCGGTGCCGTGGCTGATGATTCGCACGGCGGAAACGGACCGGCGCCCCGCCGGCTTCAGCAGAATGCCCTGCAGGTCGTAGACGATTGGGGATTCCTGCGCGTGGTAGGTCAAGTGGCGCCGCTCGACGAAGCCGGATCGCCGACCAGCGTGAGCCCCGGAACTCCATCGGCGCCAGTGGGCCCGCCTGGCGAGTCGCGGCACGCGACCAAGACGGCCAACGCCATCGTCGAGGCGGGCGGCTCGTCCACTTAACACGCCACTTTCAACTGTAACCCGTTCACCGTCGCGATAGCTCGAAAGCCGGCGACGCTCTTCGGCACGCGGGCTGGAGGGTCATCAGCAACACGTAGGTCGGCCGCTGTGCCCGCGGAGATCGCGATGAAGTATCTGTCGAGACTACGTCCTGTGAGCGCATGCGAGGATGTCGTTTCCGGCGCGAGAGTCACCCAGAACGCGGCAAGGTGTTGTTCGAGGTTAGCGGGTCGCTTCTCCGCGGACGAGGATCTGGTGCTGAACTTCTGGGACGAAGCGCTGGCGGCGAAGGCGACTGCGGCGGGTTCTGTTCGTCTGCTTGAAAAAGGGCGCGCCTGCCAGGCTGCGGCGCGGCCGAATCAGTCAGCGTTCCTTCTCATCAGGTCGTCATCCCGAGCCCTGTGCCCGGTTCGCGTAAGCGCGGGCCCGGGCGGTTCTGTTTTATCATGCCTGACCCGTTGCAGCCGCAACTCATGAGCAGGTTATCATTTCGGACTACCGCCCGGTGGGTGGCGACCTACTCGCGCGCGTGGAAGCCGAGCGCGCCGATGCGCTGTTTCAGGGATCCGTACGCGCCGGCTCGCCGGGGATCAGGGGCAGACGTTTACCAGGGCGCATTGGTTTACGGAGCAGCACTCCCTGGCCGATGATCATGCGGCCGCATGCTTTGTTCGACGGAGACTGATCCGCGGACCGGGACTCGGTGCGGGCGCCGACCTCGTCGTGAACCTGGCGGCCGAAAGCCTCGATGCGCGGCCATGCCCGCCTGACACTGCCGGACATTGCGGTGGGTCGAGGAGATCGCGGTTGCGCCGGATCTCATCGCCCTACAAGGGGCGGGTCCTCGTCGGAGAGACTCCGAGTTGTCCCAGTGCAGCGCATCGCGCGCCGACTTTGCTCGACGCCACGGTGCGTCCACGACCAGTTTGCGCGGACTTTGCCGGGACGCCACGCTGCGGTTGTCTGACCGAAGGATTACTGATGATCACCGCCTACGCTGAGCGCCCAGCGATGAGGTCGCATCCGCTCCGCCGGGACCATCGCGAGCGCGGGAGTTCACCGCTGGATCACGGATCTCGCATCGCACGGCCCTGCTCGGCCCGATGCAGCGGGAGATGAGCGAACAGGTCACGCAGAGGCCGCGCGCCGTACAGAAAGTTTGCGCCGGCCGATGGTCGGACTTCTTTCCGCGCGTGCGGATGGCTGCCGACCCGATGTCCGAATTCGATGTTCCGCACTGGCGGCGCCCGGGTTGCAGCGAGCGGCGCCGGCGGAGTTGCAGGCGTTCGCCGATTATCCCTGGAATCCGCCCGGAGCCATGGCAAACAGCCGGAATTCCGTGGTCGGCCGCGGTCCGTCTCGCCCGACCTTACGCAGCGAGAGGACCATCCGGCACTTTCGCGCGTTGGCCTCTTCGGAGGGTTAGCGCAACGTGCTCGACCCTCCGCGGCTGCGGGCGCGAACCGGCCAGCCGATCGAACGCGGTGGACCGCGAAGCTCAACGTCGGTTCCGGGTCCGGCACCCACCGGCAGCGACACGGCGGCCGCGGCTTTGCGCCCGGATCGATCGCTCCGGCCTGTGCGGCCACATTGGCGGATGGATAGAGCCGCCGATCGTCGAGAGGCCGTGCAACGGAAATCGCGCGCGCTCCGTTGCCGCGGTTTCGTTTGCCGCATGGCTGCTTCTCCGTTGTTCCGGACCGCGACCCGATCCACTCTCAGGCGCCTTGTCATCACGCAGACCCGAAGGCCGCGCGCTCGATTCCAGCCAGCTGAGATTCTGGCTTTTTTGCGAAGCGCTCGCCACATGCGCACTTCGCGGCTGAAGCGGGCGAACGGGGACCGCAAATCGCCCTCGCGTTTCTGACCATGATTGCCCGCTGCCGCGGTCGCCGAAGGGCCCTCACGAAGAGCCGTGGGTTTTTCCGATGCCAAAGCCAGGCCCATTGGCCCGCGCAGGTGAGCGACATGCCGTGCGGCATGGCGACGCGCACCCGGCGTCGCCGCGATCGTACGTCGACCGCAAGGGCGTGCTCTTCGCGAGTTCCGGCGGGCGTGCCCGCCAGGCGTCTTCAGCATCGCGTCGATGACCGGAAGCCATCCACATCGGTCGCGATCATGATGCTCGTGGAGCAAGGCCGGCTGAAGCTCGACGACCCGGTGAAGTCGAGTATCTGGAGGGGCTACGACACGCTGCAGGTGATCTCGACAGTTCAACGCCGACGACGCGACGTACGAGACGCGGCCGGCGAAAGACAGTGATGACGATCAAGCACCTGCTGTCGCACACGTCGGGACATCGGCTACGGCTTCACGAACCCGATCGAGAAACGCGCTGACGGCAGAGACGAAAAAAGGCGAATGGAACTGCCGCTGCTCGACGACCCCGGTAAGAAGTTCAACTACTCGCGCCAGTGCGCGCGTCCTTGGCATCATCGTCGAGAGGGTGACGGGGCTCGCGCTCGAGCCGTGGTGCCGGGAGACATCTTCGAGGCCGCTCGGGATGGCCGACGTCATGCGGTCGCGGCCGACAAGCAGCCGCGCCTCGCGCCGCAGTTCACGCGCGTCAGCGGCAGGATTGAGCCGCTGCCGATGGCGACGGTGCCGACGACGCCGACACCGCCTTTCCGCGGCGATGGCGGCCTCTACTCCACGCTCGACGACTACGGCACATTCGTGCCTGCCGCTCAACGACGGCACGCTGGAGGGCAAGCGCCTCCTGAGCGAGCGATCGGTGAAGATGATGGGCGCAAACGCGATCGGCGGGATCTTCGTCGAACTCCAGCCCGACGCCGATCAGCGGCGCACGAGGCCGTTCCCGATCGGCGCGGACAGGGCCAGGATTTGGTCTCGGATTTCAGATCGCGTCACGACCCGGCGATGAAGGCTTCCGCAGCGGGCAGCATGAGCTGGGCGGCTCTTCAACTGCAGGTTCTGAGCAGTACGTAACT
>ERZ1370068.77-contig-10066_pt1 | contig 47126 bp, 57 predicted proteins | sample MGYA00561227_ERZ1370068 | MGnify/ENA primary metagenome ERZ1370068 (study PRJEB38410, sample SAMEA6850437) | metagenome | study: Metagenomic assessment of the ecological functions of the soil: analysis of the soil microbiota associated with the... | reverse complement strand
TTGTACTTCGTTCAGTTACGTATTGCTAAACTACTCGCATGAGGCGGCCGCTGTAGCGCGCCCGGCCGGCCGCGTCGACCGCCAGCCATCCCTCGGCCTCGAAGCGAGCATTCCAGGCGATGGCCTCCTTGCGAGGGCGAGCGGCGCCGGCGAATCCAGATCCAGCACGCCCTGGCGCAGCGCGACGGATAGCCGCCGGGCAGGCCTGCGTTGGGCCCCGGCACGCTGACCTGCCAGTCGCTGCCGGCGATCATCGCCAGGATCAGCGGCACGCCAGGTGGCGCCCGAGATGTCGACGACAGGCTCCGGCGTCAGCTTCACGCCGCGAAAGGCGGCATAGATATCGGGGATCATCGTCGATCCAGACCCAGGCCGCGGGCATGCCCCGCGCCAGCGCCTCCGCCGGGCGCCGCCGGAGGCCCGATGTGGTCGTGGGCCAGCACCTTGAGATGGCCGGGCGCGCGAATCCTCGGCTCCCCCGCAAAGGCTGTCGCCAGGATCGCCACATTGCCGAAGCCGCAGGTGATGGAGCAGGCCGGGCGACAGGATCAGAATGCGACCACATCGGGAAAGCCGCGAGTTGACGAAAAAGGCAACTGGACCCCGCCTTCTTCAGGCGCCGGCGACGCGACTTCCGGAGAATAGCGCATTGAACTTACGGCCGTGATGCGAGGCCTCCCCTCGCTCACCAGCTGGCCCCGGGCATCCTTCTGCCCGCTGATGACCGCAGAAGTCTGGGTCGTTGCGGCTGGACCACGATCTTCGGCTGGTAGTGCATGATCGCCTCATCGGCGGCATCGGGTAGCGAGAGATCGACGGCGCATGGGCGACGAAGAACGCCGGCCGGCCGAGCAGCCCGCCCGCGCATTGGCGGCGACCCGCGGCCAACCCGGCGCACCCGCATATTGCGCGCCTGGCGATCGCCACTCTCACCGGTCGCTGGCTGTCGCGGTCGCCGCGATGTCGAAGGCGATGCGCGCGGCAGCGCTGCCGCCGTCCGAAGAGAGGTGGCTGATCCGCGGGCTCGCTCATGACCCCGAGGTCACTGCAGGCTCTCGATGAAGTCGACCTTCTCCGACCAGACCGTGCGCACGATCCGATATCATGGTCGAGTTCAAACATCCCGAGACGCCCATCTCGTGATACTGGCCGGATCTCCTCATTGCCGATCCCCAGCCCCATCATCACGGGCTTGCCCAGCTTCTTGGCCACCGCGATGGTCCGCTTGAAGGCACGCAGCACCTGGGATGGTCCTTCATGTCGGCCGAGCCCCAGCGACATGGAGTAATCGGAGGGGCCGAAGAGGACGGAAATCCACGCCCTCGACTGCGATCATCTCCTCCAAGGCAGGATTCCGTGCGGTGGGTTTCGATCATGATGCCGACGAGCGGCTCCGGATCGCTCCATTTCACCCAATCAGCGCCGGTCTTGGCGCCGAAGCCGCCGGACCAGCAGAGGGCTGCTGTAGCCGCGGATGCCCTTGGGCAGGAATTTCGTGCGTGCGCACGGCGTGGACGACCTCCTCCACCGTTCCAGCTGCGGGAAGAGGATGCCGCCGGCCCCAGCTCAGGATCTTGCGGGCCGCATGGAATCATCGTCGCGATCGACCCGGACGATCGCCGTCGTACCGCAGTCCAGCGCGGTCTGGAGGACGAATTCCATCCGCTCGTCGCGGGCGAACATATGCTCGGCATCGATGCGGATGAAATCCAGCCCGGCAGATCCGCGGCGTCATCATCCCGGGCGCCATGCTGGTGATGACGCTGCCGACCATCAGCCGGTCGGTCGCCATCTTCTGGCGCAGCTTGTTGGGTTCGAATTGGATCGGGCGATGCATTATCTCTCTCCGCACTGAGCGATGGGATGGGAAGGCAGACCGGCCGCCGTTTCTCAGATTCGCGCCGTCACGGTCTTGACCCGGATAGTAGTTGCGCAAGGCTTCGAGACCCTTCTCCGCCCGAAGCCGCTACCTTGGTGCCTCGAAGGCGTCTCGACGCCGCCGGCGAAAATACTGGTTGATGAAGATCTGGCCAGCATCGATGTCGCGGGCCAGCTGCAGGGCGCGGGAGATGTCGCGGGTATGATGCCGGCGACCAGGCCGAAGGCGGTATCGTTCGCCGCAAGCAGCGCCTCCTCGGCCGAATCAGCGATCTGGATGGCGAGCACGCGGGCCGAATACCTCCTCCTGCACCAGCGGGTCCTGTGGGTCGAGATCGGAGAGCAGCGTAGGTTCGTAGAACCAGCCGCTCAACCCCTGATCTCGATGGGATGCCCGCCGGTGATGAGCTGACCCCGCGGTCGCGCGCCCCGGTTACATAGGCGGCGACCCAGGGACAGCTGCTGGGAGATCAGCGGGCCGATCTGGGGATCGTCGATGCCGCGGCCCGCCGTCAGCGCCTGGGTCGCCACCGTCAGCCGCTGCAGCAGGACATCGGCGACGGGCCGCTCGACGATCAGCCGCGATCCGGCGGAGCAGAGCTGCCCGGCATGGTGAAGATCGCCTTCATGATGCCGGCAAGCGCGCTGTCGAGATCGGCACTCGGCAACACGACGATGGGGGATTTTCCGCCAGCCCAGGGTCACCGGGCGACATGATGCGGCGGCAGCCGCTCATCACCAGCTTGCCGGCCTCGACCGAGCCCGTGAAGGTCGCATGGCTCACTGTCGGGATGCGTACACCAAGGCGGCGCCGGTTTCCTCGCCGGTGCCCGAGAGCGCGTTATAAGACGCCGTCCGGCGGCCGCCTCGGCCAGGACCTTGCCCAGGAACAGCGGCCGTCAGCGGCGTCTCCTCCGCAGGCTTGACGATGGCCGCATTCCCGGCGGCCAGGGCCGGCGCCAATCGCGCGCCGTGGTCACCAGCGGAAGTTCCACGGGATGATATGGGCGGTGACCCCCGACCGGCTCATGCAAGGTGAAGGAGAGATAATCCATCCCCAAGGGAATGGTGTCCCCCTGCAGCTTGTCGGCGATGCCGGCGTAATATTCGAAATAGCGGGCCGTGGTCTCCACATCGCCCTTGGCCTCGCGCAGCGGCTTGCCGCTGTCGAGGGGATTCGACGAAGGCTGATCCGCGCCCGCATCGCGGCGGATGAGCGCCGCGGCGCGCCTCGCAGCAGGCGCCCGCGCGCGCCGCCGGCAGGACTCCGCGCCAGGGCCCGGCGAGCGCGGCCTTCGCCAGCCGCCACCAGCCGCATCGACATCGGGCCCGTTGGCGGCGGCACCTCCGGCCGGGCGGCTTGCCCGGTTCGCGCGGGATCAGCCGGCGTCACGAGCGTATCGCCGTCCCAGCGCGTCGCACCATCGGCCCGCCGATATATGCAGCGTCAGCGGAACATCGTCGGACACCTCAGCAGGATTTCAGCGCCCCAGCCTAAGCGAATCGTCGTCAGGAGCGGCTTTCCGCGCTCGCCGCATCCGGCAAAGCCTCGCGGCGGCCCGGCGCCCGTCATGCTCCTGAGCCGCATTGCCGGGTGCGGCCAGCAGCCGGCAGGTCTGCACGCTGCGTCCCTCGCCCTCCAGCCGCGACCATGCAAACGTCCCAGCAAGCCCCGTGCGCAGTGCCATAGGCCGCGGCCTTCCTTCCGCCCGGCAGGTGACGCGCAAGGCCTGCCGGCCCTCGGCCATCGGGGCGGCCGCCACCGTCTCGCCCCCGAAGGCCGGCACGCTGCTCGCCATCGATCGCGCCGAAGCTGAAGGGGCTCGCCGCGGTTGCAGCCCCCTGGTCGATTCAGAATCGCCTTCGCCGGGCGAGCTCTCCTCACGCCGCGGCCACGGAGACAGCGATCAGCCGGGACCCGCGAGAGGCGACCATCCGCGAGGCGGAAAAACGATGGGAAACGAATATTTTTCACGGCGCGAATGAACGCGTCAGTTGCGACCATCTGCGGGTGAACGGGATCCAGATTCCGGCCGTTGAGTTTTTTTCGTTTCGCCCGCAAAGCCCGACCGCGAGCCGATCGATCGCAGCCGGGATCTGCGACGAAGGAGCTATGATCGGCCTCCATGGCGAAACGGATCTCTTACCTCCCGTCCGGCACCGAGATCGCCGTCATCGGCGGCATCGCAGGCTTGAGCACGGCGCTGTTTCTTGCCGGGACGGCGTCTGAGGTCACGGTGATCGAGAGCGCGCCGAGCCCCGGGAGCGAGGCCTCGGGCGCCACTGCCGGCACCCCAATGCCGCAGCACGTCAAGATCATCCCCGCCCTGCCCTTGGCCAGCGCCACGCCCTCGATCTCTGAGACTCCGCGCGGCGGCATGCGGGATCGGGGGCCGGATTCGCCCGGCCGGGCGGCTTGCGGGGTGGCGACCTTCCGAAGCCCAGCTTCGCGAGTTGCGCCGCTACGCCGAACGTCGACGGCCCCAGTCGCCGGCGTCGACGACGCGGATTGGTTCGAAGGCCCGGCGCTGCGCGGATCTCGCGCCCTGGCTGGGCGCCTCAGGCGCTGGCGGCGAGCTTCTGCCGCGCGGGGATTGGGTTCACACGAGCCCGCTGCTGACGGGTCCCGTCCCTGGTCCAGAGGCGGTCAGGCGCGCCAGCGCGGATTCCCGACGGCTCACCCGTCACCTCGATCGAGCCTGGCGGGAAGGCTGGTCGCCTCGGATTTCTCACGGGCGCGCTTCTCTGCCCGCAGGCTCGTGCTGAGCCGCCGGACCGTGGACGGCCGAGCTTCTGGCGCCATGCTGGGGGCGAAGGCTTCCTCTCTATGTCGATGTGAACATGCTCTCGGTGACGCGAGAACCCGCCCCGCATGCCGCCGCGATCGACCGCGTCGTCACCCATATCGGCGGCGCTCTCTCGCTCAAGCAGCATCGCGCAACGGCAGAACTTTGATCCTCATCGGCGGCGGGTGGCAGCGGTCGCGGCGGCTTTTCCCCGCCGCGCAAGGACTCGACCATGAGCGGTCTGCTGCAGGGGATCTGAAGGAGTGCGTGCCACCGTCGCGCCGGCCCTTCGCCGGCATTCCGCCTCGTCCCGCAGCTGGGCCGGCTTCGAGGTCTCGTGACGGCGGATGCGCTGCGCTCTTCCTCGGCCGCTCTGCCCGGCCACGCCCACGCCAGCATGTCTCCGGCCGGGGCGCGCGGCGGCTTTCATCTTGGGGCTAGCCGCAGGGCCTGGCAAATCATCTGGCGCAGCTCATCCGCGAGGCCGGACGGACCTGCCCATCGAGGCCTTCGATCCCGCGCTCAGCCTCGGGCGGCGGCGGGTCAGCGGGCTAGCGGCGCTGCAGCGAGGTCGGTCTGAAATCGTCGATTGTCGGCGCGGGGCCGGCGGGCCTCGCAGGCGGCACGGCCGAGGCCGTGGCCTTCGCGGGACCAAGGTGACCCTCCTCGACGACAACCGGCAGCCCGGCTGGGGCAGTGGAGCTTCCGGCAGATCGCGGGTGAGTTCCGCCGCAAGGCAACGACGGTCTTCGACCAGGACCAGAAGCGGGCCGAGGCGCTGCTCCGCATCGCCCGCGATGCCCGCCGTCGACGATGCCGGGAGGCCACGGTCTGGTCGCTCGGCGAAGACCGCATCGTCAGCTTTATTCCGGACCGCGCGGGTCCGGCCGTCTTGGCGGCAGGCTGCCTCATCCTCTGTCACCGGCGCCCATGACCGGCTCGATGCCATTCCCGGCTGGACCCTGCCGGGGCCTGCGTCACGGCAGGAGGCCTGCAAAACCTCGTCAGGCAGCAGCGGCATGCTGCCCGGCCGGTCGTGCCGTCGTCGCCGGCAACGGCCCGCTGCTGCTGGTGACGGCGGCGCAGACCTGCTCCGGCGCGGTGGCAGCAGCTCGCCGCGGTGATCGAGGCGGCCCCCATCCACCGCCGGCTCTTCCCGCTGCTCCCGCTGCCGCCGCTGCCAGCCCCAAGATCCTCCGGCTTCAGGCGCTTGAGCTATCGCGCTTTGCTGGATGCGCCATGGCGTTCCGGTCCGCGGCGGCGAGGTTATCGCGTCATCGAGGCTCTTGGGCGAAGGAGTCGCTGCAGGCGGTCCGCGGGCGGCGCCCATCGCCGAAAGATGGCGGATCGCGCTCGCGCTCGGGCCCGGACGATCGAGGCCGATACGCCTCATCACCGGCTTCAGCCTTTGCGCGCCGCCGCCGAGCTCTACCGGATGCTTGGGCTGCCGGCTTCGTCTAGTCGCGCCCAGCGCGCGCGGCTGGCTGCGCGCAGCGCAATGACGCGATCTCGAGACGAAGCCAAGCCAATGTGTGTCGCTCGCCGCCGGCGATGGCGCCGCCATCGGCGGTCGAGTTCGCTCTGCTCGGTAGGCAGCCTCCTGCCGGGCTTGCCGCCGCCCGGCGGGTCCGGGCACGCTGGGCAGGCGCGCCGAGCGCGAGGCCGGCTTGCGCCGGCGGCAAGAATGCGAGCTGTATCCGCCTCGGGCTCGAGATCCCGCCACTATCGTCCGCCGGCGGATTATCTCCAGCTGGTCACGCCGGACACCACTCATCCCGCCAGCCGCTGAGGAAGTGACCGCCGCCGCATCTCAGCCCTGCCGCCTCGGACCGGCCGGCAGCGCCTTCGCGCCCCGGCGCGGCGACGCATCGGCATGGGCCGATGCCAGGAGCCCGCCCCGCCAGGCCACCTTCCGCCTCGATGATCGCCGCGCGGGATCGGCCGTGCCGTCGAGGACGTGCGCACTCCCCGCCTACGCCAGCCCGCCCGCGGTGCGCATCGGCGAGCTCGTCGGGGAGATTCCGGATGCCGTGCTGCCGGCAGATCCGCATCTGCTATAGGGCGAGCAGATCGGCGCAGGGGTCCTCTTCCCCCTCCCCCTCGCGGGGGAGGGATGGGGTGGGGGTAGATCGCCGATCCGCGGATCACTGAATCGATGCAGTTGCCCCCAGGTATTGAGTTTGCAGCCACCCACCCCATCCCTCCCCCGTCGATGCGCAGGCCTATCGGCCTGCAGGGGAGGAAGAAGAGGCGCGGCGATTATCTAGATTTGCTTCCGATCCTTCACCGCCCGGCTCTCGTCTTCATGACGGCCTTCGCCCCGCTTCGGCGCAGAGGTGGTCCTGCTCGCCGGTAGCGCCGCCGCAGCCCCATGCCGCCGACAAGCACGCCGTCGCGGGCGATGGGATAACCGCCAGTAGTCATGCCCGACACTGGGTGGTATTCGGCCAAGCCGGGATTCTCGCGGGCAGCTCGACAATTCCCTGCTCGGGCGGCAAACGCGGCCGAGAAGGCTGCCTTGCCCTTGGCGGTCTCGAAAGTAAGGTAACCGCAGCCATTGGCACGCAGGAAATAGACAGGATGGCCAGGGTCATCGACAACAGCGATGCTAACCGGCGCGCCGAACTCCCTTCGCCTTCTCCCGCCGCCGCCTCGGCCGCGCGCCGCATAATCGCGGCATTCATCGCCACTGGGGCACCTTGCTTGGCCCGGACAAATTCACTGCTGTGCTATCGTCGCGTCCTTGCTTGATTTGAGAGAGGCCTAGCCAGCCGGCTGGCTCGGTAGGGCGCCAGATCGATGACCGGCTTGCGCCCCCGATCATCTCGGCGATCAACCGGCCCGTGGTCGAAAACCGATCAGCCCCGTCTGCCCATGGCCAGAAGCGCGTAGACATTAGGGCATGGGCCGCCCGGTCGATGACCGGCACGGGATCAAGGTCCCCGGCCGATGGCCCATCCGGCAAGGTCGTGGGTTCGGTGCACCAGGCTGAGCAAGGCGCTGGCCTGGCGCGCGATGATATCGGCCCGGCGGTAGTCCGGCTATCGAAAACCGGCGATCTCGATGAATTGCCGCCGCAGCGCGACCCATCTCCATCGGGGGTGGCGGAGAATTGCCGGTGACGGAGGATCGACATCTTGGTCTCGATGCCGGGATCATAGACACCACGTGATAGCCGCGTAGAGGGTTTCGACGAAGATCTTCTGGCCCAGCCGGCATACCAGCACCGAACAGGCGCCCGACCGCCGCCTTTCACGGCATCGGCCGGGTGGCTGTCGGCTTCCGTGCGAAGCCCCTTGAAGGAACCCTGCTCGCCGCGCTCGAACTCGACCACCCCGTTCGCGCTTCCACGATGCCACCGGCGCTCCACCTCCCCCGGCCGGGACCTGGACGATCCCGCTCCGGGTTCAGGCAATGGCCGGCCTCAGGAAAGAACACGCCATGACGGATCAGGGAGAGGCTGGGCTCCATCGCACGGGCCGCATCGCCGGTGAGGATCTCCATCTGCACCATGCCGGCGCCGGATGTCGGGGATCGCTTGGTCATGCTGGAAGGATTCCTCCATCTCTCGTAAACGTAGATCTGGCCCGGCCGCACCGAGACTGTCGCCACCGGGGATCGCCTGGAGCAGCGGCATGTAGTTGTCGAAGGTCCCCTGGTGCAGGGCACTTTGCAAGGCCGAGGCGGCGGCCATGGCCTGGTAGCCTGCCCGCCCGGATAAGCCAGGAGCCAGGGCAATGCCCGGTCGGCAGATAGCGCCAATCCACCCGCAGCGGCCCCTCGGATCAAAGAGCGGGACGTGCCTTGCGGATCACCCCCCGGCAGAGACAGCGGAATGCGGGAGCGGGGCGATGCTTCTCAATTGCCGAAGAACAATTGCCGCCCACGGCGCCACGGGATCGAGCACCGTGACCTCGTGGCCGTCGCGCTGCGATAACTGGCGCAGCAGTGCCGACGATTCCGGCGCCGATGACGATGATCGCCATCGCCGGCGAGTATCGATGGCGGGCGGCAGCAGTTGAAACGAAAAAAACTCATTCGCGCGGTGAATGGGGATCATGCAGCCCCGACTTTTTCCCTCTCCCGTGCTTTGGAACGGGAGAGGGACGACCTCAACGGGAATGACCGGAAGAGACGATCGAGAACTTTAAGCCGCCTTGCCCCTCGAGGCGGCGCGGACGGGGAGCCAGGGCGGCCTGCTTGTATCACCCAGCATCTCCATGAGCCATGTCCGGAAGGGTTCTGCACTCGATCTTCGCGTAGCTCTTGGGACCAGACGAGGTAATAGGCCTCCTCGCTGACGTAGTCCTCGAGGGGGCCACAGGCTGTAACCGGCGCTCACGGCGTGATCGGCGAGGAGCTTGCTCTCCAGCGCGATACCGATCCCGGCAATGGCCGCATCAGGGCGAGGGGGTCAGACGATCGACGCTGGATCTTCGTCGCCCGCTCGATGCCTTCGACATGGCAGTTCGCCGCCCAAGCTGTCCCAGCTCGTATGCCGGTTGCTGTAGATGAGCGTGTGCTTGATGGCATCTTCGGGTTTCGTGAAGGCGCCGCTCTCCGCCAGAGCGGGCTGCAGAGCAACGTCAGCTCGTCATGCAGCGGGAGATCCGGAGCATGGTCAGCCACTTGCCGCCGCTGGCCGTAGCGTATCTCACTGCAATCGATCGAGGTCTCGGAAAGCTGGTGGGATGGCGGTGGTGAAGACCTGCAGCTCGAGATTGCGGTGGTTTCGCACGAAATGGGCGAAGCACGGCATCAACCAGACCGAGGCGAAATGCGGCGCCACATTGACCAACAGGTGGCGCCCACCCGCGGTCCCGGAAGGCGCCCGGGTCGCTTCAGGATCTCGTTGAAGGCGCTGCGGATATGCGCGTAGTAGGAGGCGCCGGCATCGGTCAGCAGCATCTTGCGGCCGACCCGGAGAAGCTGGTTCGGAGAAGGCTTCCAGGTTGAGAATCTGATGGCTCACTGCCGGGGGTGAGGAACAGCTCGTCGGCCGCCAGGTGGCACCCGGCGCCGCCATCTCGAAACAACGAAGCGCGTCAAGGGGGCGGCTGTGTTTCCATCGCTCCCTTCCGCCGGGTTCCGCCACCGGCGAATGGACAGCTGATCCGCCCTGCGCGAGCGCCGGCAGCGCCCGATTTCCAGTAGCTTATCTTAAGCCCGTCCCGAGAGGTAGCGCACCCTGGCGTGGCGGCCATGAAGCTCCCGCCGCCGGGGCGCGCCGGCCCAGGAGCGCATCGGCCATCTTCTCGGCGATCGCTGATCGTGCTGATATTGGTATTGGCAGCGGGGATAGTGGGCATGATGGAGGCATCGACCACACGGAGACTATCCACCCCATAGACCCGGCCCGCAGGGTCGACAACGGCGGCGCGATCTCCGGGTCTCCCATCTTGCGGGTGCCGCGGGCATGCCCAATCGCCCTGGACGCCCTGGTGGATCCAATCCTCCAGCTTGCGGTCGTCCTGCAGATCGTCGATGGTGAGCTTGGATTTCATCGCCAAGCTCATCACGAACTTGCAGGCCACCCCGCCGACATCAGCAGATGCGCCACCGCCAGATCGGTGACGACGTGTGACTGCGTCGTCAGGTTGCGGACCTCATCTCGCCAGCAGACGCCGGGGAAGATCGAAGAGCGAGATCGCGGGCCGGCGGGGCCCGGAGCACGCCGACGGCGAAGGCGCACTGGCATCTGCGTGGTTGTGGCGCAGATCGCGCGGGTCCGGAGCATCAGGGATTGAAGGCGTTACGATGGGCCCGGGAATCGGACGCTCCCGTCGCGCAACCGGACGAAGCCCTTGGACACCGGCCCCCGCTTGGGTCCGAACTGTGGTGGTCCCGAAATGTAGTCACCCGCCTTGCTCAGGCATGAGCTGATCGGGAGACGGAGAGCTTGCAGGTCCCGCCCCGGGGCAGCCGGGCAGGCCCGATGAGAAGCGCATAAGTTCAGCAACGAAATGCGCCGCGCATCGTTCGGCGGCAGCCGTCCCCACGGGCCTGAGATGGATGCCAGCGATGCGCCGACGAGGGGGCATGACGTCCTCCTAGATCTGGGGCCCCCACCCCGGACGTTCCGATCGGACGGCGATCCCCAGCGCCCGCGAGCTGATCGCGCGGGCCTTGATGCCGCGGCCCGCATCAAATACGCCCGGCGAGATGCAGCGCGCGCCGCCGACATGATGACCTCCCGGCCCTCGATCCCTTTCCTTCCGTCCCAGCGCGACGGGACCGTGCGGCGTCACCGCCCGCTTGCCGTTTCAGAACCCGATCTGCTCCCAAGCGGTCTTCGCCAGGATGTGCGGAGTTCTTTCGCAGCCGCGTGGCGCCGCCGAGATAGCCCATGATGCCGTGGGAGACGCGATGGGTCAGGAGGAAGGTTGCGCGGAAGGGGAAAGCAGCCGTCGCCGAACTGGCCGTGGCAATCGTCGTAATAGGGAATTCCCTTCTTCGCCCAGGAATCGCGGAAGGCGAGTTGGAGAAGGCGCCCCAATCGGGGGAAAGGTGAACAGATGGATCAGCGATCGGCCCCTCCCACTGCCAGCGGAGCGGACTCGTCGAAGAATCCAGATGTCGCGTCCCGAGCCGCCGGAAATAAAGGCAGGCAGTCGTCCCAGCGCCATCCGCGCGCGCCCAGGGAATCCGCATCTGTCGCGCGTGGAAGTCTGGAGTGGCAGGCCAGCGGATGGCGACCTGGCCGCGTCACCGTCGAGCCGCCGTCTCCATGATCCGGCGCCCGCTCATGGCAGCGGCGCGGCTTTCGAACGACTGCATCATCTCTCGCTGACGCTGTGATTGCCGGTCGGATCGACATGAGGCGGCTCCTGGGAGCTTGGTCTAGCCTAGCCTCGGCCGAAATAAGGTGCGGCAAGAAGGACAGCGCATAGATCTCCGGTGGAGATATGCTCCGGCGGCGTAAAGTCGGGGGCCCGCCTCGCGCAAGGCCACCCGCTTGCCGGGATCCGCCGCGAGAGCCGGTTGGCGAAAGCACGCAGCCGGCGGAACCGCCGCCGACGATGACGCGGTCGAAGATCATGGCCAATCGCATCCTTGATGAATTGTCGTCGCGCCAACACGGGGCGAGACGAGCGAACCTGGGGGCCGAAGGCCCAGCGCCGTTGCGGTCTATTCCGCTGCAACGAGCTGGCGCTGATCGCTCTCGTCCCAGTGACAAATGCACGGTTTCGCCAGATGTCGAATTGCCGGGGCCATGCTGCCCGCCTCGATCTTCTGGTTGATCTCCGCATCTCGGCGCCTACCCGGATGCGCGGTAATGCGCCGTGCCCGAGGAATAGACGACATCGCGTCACCGTTCCTCGTCAGCTGGTTCGCGGCTGCCGACTTCGCCGGACCGGGACGGAACCGTTCGGGCCGCACGCAAAGGCACGAAGCCCTTTCCGCCGGCGGCGTGCCCGGCGGCATGGATGCGGAAGCCCCTGGCCCGTCTCTGACCAGGGTCCGGTTGCCGGTGGCGGGCTCGTGGCGGCGGACCTCGAAGAGATTGGCCTCGCCCAGGAAGCTCGCGACGAAGCGGTTGCGCGGATTCTCATAGAGCTCCCGCGAGGCTGCTGATTCGCGCCACCCGGCCGCCCGTTCATGATCGCGATGCGATGCGACATGGAGGAAGCCTCGTATTGGTCGTGGGTGACATAGATCACGGTCGTGCCGAGCGCCTCGCCTGGGGCTCTTGATCGCGCTGCATCTCCTCGCGCAGGTTCTGTCCAGCGCTGCAGCAGCTCATCCATAAGGAGCAGGACAGGATCATAGACGGCGGCCCGCGCCAAAGCGACCCGTTGCTGCTGCCCGCCGGAGAGCTGGGCGGGATAGCGATCCGCCATGCCGCCGAGACGGACCACGCCCAGCATCCGCTTGATCCGCTCATCGGCCTCGGCCCGCCCCAGCTTGCGCATGCGGAGGAAAGCCGATGTTCTGGGCGACGCGGTCATATGCGGGAACAAGGAGCAGTTCTGGAACACCATGCCGATGTTGCGCTGGAAGGGCGGAATGCCCACCAGATCTCGCCCATCGACCAGGATCTGCCCATCGGTGGGCGGAATAAATCCGGCGGTGACGCCGAGCATGGTGGTCTTTCCCGAGCCGCTAGGACCGATGATGGAGAAGAACTCGCCCGTGATCCTCGAACCTCGAGCGAGGATCGGATGAAGCGCGTAGAGGTTGCCGTATTGCTTGGTCACCCTGTCGTAGACCACGCGGGCGCCACGGCGCCTGCGCGGTCACCGGAGATCGCCTCGCGCTTCCGAGATTTCTCGTTCGTGCCTTGCTCCCGCGCCGGCGGCAGCTATGCGCTTGCGCGACCTCTCCGACCAGGGCTGACGGCCGTCAGCAGCAGGAGCGAGATGGCGATGATGACGCTGGAGGCGGCCGCGATCGGTCGGCGTCATGTTGCAGCGAAGCTCGCTGTAGAGCTGCTTCGGCAGGGGTCGTCGTCTGGGTATTGGGTCAGGAACAGCGCGATGATGATCTCGTCAGAAGGAGAAAGGAGAAGGCGAAGATCCCGCCGGCGAGCACGCCCAGGCGGATCATCTGGGAAGGTCACGAACCAGAAGGATTTCCAGCCGTTAGCTCCCAGGGTCATGGCCGCCATCTCGAAGGTCGAGTCATAGCTTCAGAGCGCCGCCGAGACCGTGATGAAGACCAGTGGCGTCGCCGCCACCGCACCATGGCCCGCGATGACGCCGACATAGGTGGCCGTAAGACCGAACTTGGCCAGGATCGAATAGAGCCCGATGGCCAGGATGATCTGGGGCAGCAGGAAGGCGCGATGGCGAGCGCCGTCAGGCCGCGCGTGCCCCAGACCCTGCCCCGCACCAGCGCCAGGGCCAGCATGGTGCCGAAGACGACCGGCGAGCGCCGCCGCCGGCAGGCCTGATCAGCACGCTGTGCAGGAAGGCGACGCTGTAGGTCGGGGAGTTCCCAGAGCGCGACATACCACTGGGTCGACCAGCCTGGGCGGGGAAAGCTGAGATAGAGGCTGCTGCTGAAGGAGAGTGCAGAATCACGAAGGTCGGGAAGACGAGATAGAGGCAGGCGAGGCAAGTGAAGGCCGAAGCAGGAAGATCTTCCACAGGCGCATGGCGATCGGCCAGGTCATGGCGGCCTATCCCCTGGCCCATGCTGAGCGGCGCCCGCCCAGGCGCCGGGTCGCCCGCTCATAGACCAAGATAGAGGCACCGTGGTGGCCACCAGCAGGATGGTCGCCAATGCCGAGGCCAGCGGCCAGTTGAGGGTGCGGGGTGACATATTGCTCGATCAGCACGGCGATCATCATCTGCCGCGGGCCCCCAGCACCGCCGGGGTGACGTAGAACCCGACCGCACTGATGAAGACCGAACAGCACCGCCCGCCGTAACCCCCGGCATCGAAGGCAGGCAGATAGACGTGATGAAGACCCGCAGCGGATTGGCGCCCAGGATCGCCGCGGCGCGGATCAGCGTCATATCCATCCGCGCGCATGGCGTTCAGCAGCGGCAATGATCATGAACGGCAGAAGGATCTGCACCATGCCGATCAGCACCCCGGTGTTGCTGTAGATGAACTTCACCTGGCTCATCGACGATGCCCATCTGGATCAAGCAGATCGTTGACGCAGACGCGGCGCTGGAACAGCGCGGCCCAGGCATGGGTGCGGATGACCACGCTGGTCCAGAAGGGGATCAGCACCAGGGCCAGGGCCACATGCAGCATGTTGTCCCCTGCCCGGGACATCACACATAGGCGACCGGATAGGCCAGGCGAGCAGGCAGATCAGGGTCACTTCACCCGCGAGCTCGAAGGTGAAGAGCAGGACCCGGATATGGGTCGCGCTGGCCAGGATGGTGACGAAGTTTGGCAACGCCGAAGCTCGGCTCGAACAGCGCCTGGTAGACGACGGTGGCGAGCGGCCAGATGAAGAGCAGGCCGAGGAGGCCCCCGGGCGGGATGAGCAGATGAGAGATAGCCCCTCCCCGGGTCCAGATCTTCCTCTTCCGCATCGCTCTCCCGTGCCCCAATCTTGCTTCCCGAGGGGCCTTTGCTCCCGAAAGACGACGAAAGGCCGGAGACCGGCCGTCGCCGGCCCGCCTCCGGCATCTTTTCGATCCGGGGAGCCATCGCCGCCGTGCAGGACGGCGATGAACCCCGATCAGCCTTTCCTTGTACCGCCCGCCAGCCGAGCAGGAACGCGTTGGAAGGCATCATACGCCTTCTGCCCGTCGTTGGCCCACCAGTCGAAATCCCGGAAGACCGTCTTGGGACAGTTGTCCGGGCCGGTCGGCAGGTTTGCCTGCACGCTCCGCCGGGATCAGCGCATTGGCGTCCGTATTGGTCGGCCCGTAGGGGATGAGCTGCGAGCCAGTGCCGCCTGGGTCTTGGCCTGCATCATATGGGCGATGAAGCGCTGCGACCAATATTGGTTGGGCGAGCCCTTCGAGCCACCATGGCGTCTCGCCGTCGAGGAGCGCCTGGCTGAGCTTCGTAGTCGACCGGCTGGCCGCTCATCTTCGGCCCATAGATCGCGGCCGTTCCAGGCGAACTCGAAATCGACCTGATTGTCGATCAGGCAGCTGGGCCGATTGCGCGCCATGCTCCCAGAGAACCAGATCGTCCCGCGCGCCCTTGAGCGCCGCTGATGGATTTGTCGATATCCAGCGGGTAGAGCTGCCTCCTTGGGCACGCCCGCGCCCATCGCCGCGATATCCATCGTCAGCGTGGCGGTGCTTCCACAGGCCGCGCGGCCCCTTGAACTTGCCCGGGGTGAAGAAATCCACCCAGCCCTGCGGCGCGATCGTCGCGTCGTATTTCTTGGTGTTCCAGGCGATCAGGCTCGCCGCCAGAAGCGACAGGACGTAATCGTCATGGGCCGCCTGCGGCACCGTCTTGGGCCGATCGATCAGGCTGTAGTCGATCTTCTCCACCAGCCCCTGCTTGCTGGCGATCGCCGCCTCGCCGGCCGAGAGCGCGATGACATCGCCGCCGCCCCCAGGCCTTGCTGTCCACCATGGCCTCTCAGCTGCGCCACGCCCATGTACTCGGCCGGGACGATCTTGACGCCCGTCGCCGCGGTGAAGGTGTCGTAATGCGCCTTGATATAGGCGTCGCGCAGCGCCGCCGCCGGCGTCCGGAATGATCAGCTGGTCCGGCTTCGACTGGGCGATGGCCGGAAAGCCCATGCCAGGACCGTCGCGGCGGAAGCCGCCGCACCGGTCGTCTTGAGGAGTTGGCGACGGCTAAGAGAGCGTCACCGGACGTAGCCCACCCCGATCGGTTGTGCGGTTCATTTTTCAGCTCCCTGGAGGAATTCTTTGACGCTGGCAATCTTCAAGTCGGCTCCTGGCGGTTGTGAAGCGAAAAAATTTCACCGTGCCAATGAACTGGCATCCATGGCTTTCCTCGCCAGCCTCCGCGGCGCGGGTCACGCCCGTCCCAGGGTGACGACGGCCGGAGGTCGCGTCGGCCTCCGTCCAGACCCCGTTGAGCCGGGGATCGAAGGCTTCGAGCGGCTCCGCTCGCAGAGCCGATCGGAATGCTGCCAAGGATGGCGCCCCCTGCACCACGCTGGGATCCGGGCGGCCCCGGACGATCCCAGGAGCGGCCGGGGCGTTCCCGTGCTGCTGGGCCGATGCAGGACTGCTGCCAGGCGCCAGCGGTAACCGCGGGTGAGCGGCAGGAACAGCAACGCAGCCCGCGGATGCAGTAGCATTGCGCACGCGCTGGGTGTGTTCGCCGGTGATCCGGCCCGTGTCGGATGTCCCACATCGCCTCGAAGAAGGAGATCGGCTCCAGGCCGTCGAGGCTGGGGCCCGCGCCGGCGCCCGCGACGCCGCCGCACCCGGGAAACCAGGGAAGCGCGGCGGCAGGCAGCGGGGCAGGACGGCGGGATCGGACATGGGCTCCACGCGCCGGGAATCACGGCACCGCGCGGCTAAGTGGCGCTTCTGGCCGGTCAGCGCCGCCTGCACCGCCTCCCGTCCCGGTCCGGCGCGTCGCATTGGATCATGTCGCGGACATATTTCGCCTGCTTGGCGGGATCGACCATGACCGAGCGGAGGGGCGGCGGCACGATGCCCAGCGCCGGGTCGGGGCGAGGCCGTGCGGGCGAGAAATGGCATCACGATGGGGCAGGTGTTCGGAGATCACCTTTGGCCCGGCGCCGTCTCCAGCGCGCCCGGACGATCCCGGCATCGGCCGCCATCTGGTCGGACGGCCCGGCTGGTGTCGCCGCCAGAGCTCGACCCCCGCCTTGACCCGCTTGCCGCCCAGGAGCTCGCCGTATTCCTTCATCTCCTGGAAGGAAGCATGGGGGCAGCCGAGATGGACCAGGGTCAGGAAATCCGCGCTCGACCCGGTGCAGAAGCGCTCATAGATCGAATTGACCTCCGCCGGCCCGACAGCCGACGGGTTCCGCGGCAGCACGCCGCCGAAGGCCTGCTCCGCCGTGGCGAAAGGCGGGCACGATCCCGGGCACGATGAACATCGCCACCCCGCCCGAGGTCGCCAGCGCCGCTCCCCGAGCGCGTCGAGCTCGTCCAGGCGCGGCCGGCGGCGAAAGCCCGTGAACACCGGCACGCCATTGCCCACCACCAGCCCGACATAGAAGCCGAGGCAGGAGATAGTCGCTGGTGCAATGGAGATCGACGTCGACCGGCGACCAGATGCGTGCCCCGGCGCGCAGCCCCCGTCCAGGTGATAGCCGAACTTCGGATTAGCGGCCCGCGATGGCGGCATAGACGGCGAAGAAGCCGTCGCGGCTGCAGCGCGCGCCCACCACCCGAATTGGCGAAGATCGTGACCAGTCGATTCCAGCGAGGTCGTATGCATGTTCCAGGAGGCCAATGCCCCGCCCAATAGGGCGTGCAGGCATAGGTGCAGCAGCTGCCCGTCTTGGGCTATGCGCCGCCTGGGTGCTGGGCCTGCAGCCGCACACCAGATTCTCTCGGCGCCTTGGCGGCCTCGCCAGTTCTCGATATCCGCATTGGCGATGTTGATGGTCGAGGGCGCCGCGACCTTGGCGCCCAGCGCCACCAGATCCTCGATCAGCTCCAGGTCGTGCACATACATCGGCAGGCCGGCATAGATATGGGCATAGCCGATGGGCACCATCTCCTTGGCGTCGAAGGCATCGCCGAGCTGGACCAGCCCCCTTCATGGCGATCTGCTCCGGCCTCGCCCCGGGTCCCGTCCAGCATCTCCTGCTCGTCGCGGGTCAGTTGCATCTCCGGCTCCCTTTGGGCGCTCCCCGCGCAACGCCATCATCGCGGCAGCTTCAGCCCCATGTCCTTCTCGCAGGCCATGGCATAGATCATCGCGGCGATGGCGAGGTCCCCCAGCACCATCCCCAGGAAACAGGAACAGCGCCCGCTCCGCCTGATCAGCGCCGGCCGGGATGGCGGCCCGTGATGAAATCGCCGAGATCGGCATCGAAGGGCCCGGCATGGGGCAGCGCTTGCCGGCCGCCCCGAAGGCGCCCCTCGCTCTGGCGATGGTCGTCCGTGATCATCAGATCGAAATCCTGGCGCAAGCGCGCCTCGGCTGCCAGCGGCGGCCGAGATCGACGGCGGCCAACGAAGCCGCCCGGCGCGACCCGGGCGGGTTCGAGGAACGGCGGCAGCCCCGCCTGGGCGGGGACAGTGGCGACCACCACCTCGCAGCCTTCGACCGCCGCCCGCGGGTCCTCCACCACCCATGGCCGCCAGCCCGGCTTGCCGCAGCCTCCTCGGCGAAGGCCTCGCTCGAGCCCGGCTCTCCGGCCATAGACCCGCGCATGGGCTGAGGCCGGGCAAGGCGCTGGTGAGGGGAGGCGAGATGGCTCCGCGCCTGAACCCCGGTAGCCGATGAAGCCGATGGTTCCGGGCCATCGGTCGCGCGCCGGGAAGGTGGCGGCCACGGCCGTCATGGCCGCGGTCCGGGCCGCGTGAGATCCACCTGCCGTCCAGGATCGCCATGCAGCGGCCGTCCCTGTCGCAAGCTCGGTCAGGATGATCAGCGAGGTCACACATTCGGCAGGCCCCGCCCGGAATTCTCCCGCGACGATGCTGGCCCATTTCGTCATCGCCCGGTTTTCTCGTCCAGCGAAGGCGTTTCTCCACCAGGGACTGGAAGAAATGCCCCGGCGCGATCGACAGCGTCATCTTCGGCTCGTGGACCGTGAGATCTCCGGTCCTTCGCGCGGAAGATCCGGATGATCGCCTCGCGCAGGAGCCGCGCCCGGCCGGCGCCATGGCCTCGACGTCGGCGGCGGTCGAGATAGCGGACAGGCCCCGGTCTGGGCGGGTTACGGGGCTTCTTGTCGGCGGCCATGCGCTGGACTCTTCCAACAGCGGGTCTCGTCACGACACCAATGCCCGGCCGGAGCCCGGGGCGGGCTCCGGCCGGGCATCTTTAGGCCGGCTTTCCGATAGCTGGGCAAAGGCCGGCGGCCAAGGCTTCAGGCCTTGATCGCGGCCGATTTCTTGAACGCCGCCTTCAGCTTCTCCACGGTGAAATCCGGATCGCGCGAGGCTTCGATCACCACCGCTTCGCGCCGGCTCATCAGGTCGAAGGCGCCGGCGACCTTGTCGGCCACGTCATGGGGGATGACGACGGCGCCGATGCTTGTCGGCGTGGATCGGTGATCGCCCGAGCGCACCACCATGCCGTGCACGTTCACCTCGCAGTCGAAATGCACCAGATGGACTGAAGAAGGCGTGCGACGGGCCGATGACGCCCGCCAGCATCTGCAGGAAGCCCGGGGCGATCATGTCGAGATCCCGCACGCTGCCGTTGGTCACCACCCCTTCGCAGCCCAGCGCCTTATGCACATTGGAGTTCACCTCGCCCCAGAAGGAGCCGTAGCCCGGCTGGAAATCGTCCAGGTCCTGGATCACGCTGATGCGCGGCGGTCGGGGCCCGAGGCCGCATGGTCGAAATACTTGAACCGCAGCTGCATGTGTCGTCGCCCGCCAGCGGGCCCGGCTCCTTGGCGCGGATGGTCGCCGTCCGGGCATAGCCCACGATCGGCGGCAGATTCTGAGGAAGGCGCAATGCAGGAACTTCGTCGTGAAGCCGGTTCCCCGCCGGCTCGGCGCCACCGATCTCGAGCAGATTGCAGATCGTCGGCGTATCGATCTTGCGCAGCGCCTCGATCTGCTTGGCGTTCAGTGGTTTTGTCATCGGCCGGTCTCTCCCTGGGGCAGTGGATCATGAACTGGAAAGCGTCCGGACGGACTCGGCGCTTGCCAGTTCTGCGCAAAACCAGATCGCCTTTCGCCGGAGATAGCCTTCGATGCCTTGGCCCGCCCCCAACCCTTGCCGAAGCCGGAGCCCTTGTGGCGCTGCCCGCGGGCGGCGCAAAATCGGCAGGGGCGCCCGTGCTGAAAGTTCACCCAGACCGTGCCGGCCTCGATGGCATGGGCGAGCGTGAGGGCCTTGTTCATGTCCGAGGTGAAGATCGCTGGCCGCCAGCCCATAGACCGGATGGTCGGCCAGGCCGATCGCCGTCCGTCTCCTCGAAGCTCTGGACCGAGAGGACGGGGCCGAAGAATTCTCGCGATGGGCGGTCATCCTGGCTTGACGTCATCGAGGATGGTCGGTTGCAGAGGTCGCCCCGTTCTTGCGAATCCACCGGCTCCTGGCCGCAACGACGGGTTCTCCCGATCGATGGCGCCCTGATCAGACCCTCGATCCGCTTCGAATTGCTTGGCGCTGATGACCGGGGGCAGGTTGCTGGTCGTGCGCCAGGTCGTGGCCGGCCTTTGACCCGGACGCCAGATCTGCGACCCGTTCCACCAGCTCGTCCTGACCTTGCGCGACGACGAGGCGCGAGCCCGGAGGTGCAGACCTGGCCGCCATTATAGGTGAAGGCCCGCAGGATATTGCGCGAGATGGAGTCCAGATCGCCGCATCGGCGCAGCGACGACGATGGGGCTTTTCCCCGGCCCAGTTCCATCACCACCGGCTTCACGCCGCCGAGCTGCATCGGCCATGATCCGGACGCCCGTCGCCGTCGAGCCGGTGAGTTTCCTTGATCTTGCGGACCAGCGATGGCGCACGATCGCCGATCCGGCATGGGGCCCATGGCCGTTGACGACTGTGAGGGATGCTCCTTGGGCAGCCCGGCCCACCGACAAGAGGCGAGCGCCGCCAAGGAGAAGGGCGCTGCATTCTCGACGCGGCTTCAGGACCAGGGCATTGCCCGCCGCCAGGGCCGGGGCGTCTTCCTGCAGGCGTTGATCTGGGGAAGTTCCACGGGATGATCGCGCCTCGACGCCGACCCCATAAGGGCTCGCTGCGACCACCAGGACTGAGGGCCGTTCGATCTCCCGTCGGGGTGATCAAACTCTCTTCGAGCTTGCCCGGCATATATTCGGCGTAGTAGCCGGATCAGATCGGCGCCGGCGACCAGCAGCGCGCAGCCGCACCTCACGTTGATCAGCCGCGTCGAGCCCGCGGATTCTGATGCGCGCCAGCGTCTCGGCGATGGGGCCTCGGGATCACCTGCTGCCCAGTTGCGCAGGGACCCTGGCGGCGCGCGCTCCTGCGGCGGCTGGTCGGCCCAGCCGCTGGTCTCTGAAGGCTCTCTGGCGCTGGCGCTCGTGACGGCGCGATCGGCCGCCGTGCCTCGGAAGCGTCATGGGTGACGCCGATCCGGCGATGATCGGCGCGGCCGAGACACCTCGATTTCGGGGATGCCGCCCGCGCACTCGTCAAGGCGCGCCGTCGATGAAATGCTCGCCCGACACCGTGATCGCATCGGGTTAACGAAGCCGCCGCGGTCGGTCATGCTGCTGTTCCGTTGGGACGATCGAGCTTCGGCGCGGAAGCGGCGCAAGGCGCCACACGACCCCACGCCGCTCTCCATCGAGCCGATGCCAAAGTATCGAGGGGCATTCCCGCGGGGAAAACGGAAATTCTTCACTGGCGCTGTGGGTGAGAGATCATGGCGCCGCGAGGCGCCGTCGCGGCTTCCTATTCCGCCAGGATCGCGGCCGCGATCTTCTCCCCGATCAGCGATCGTCGAGATGTTGGTATTGGCCGAGACGATCGTCGGCATGACAGAGGCATCCACCGCCCGGAGCCTGCTCCATTCCCGGACGCGGCACTTCGCGTCGACCACCGCCGCCGGATCGTCGCGCCGGACCCATCCGGCAGGTCCCGGAGCGTCATGCCAGCTCGGCCAGAACCATTGTCGGCGATCCACTGCGTCAGGTAAGTCATCGTCGCGCCCCAGGCGATCGCAATCGATCCCCGGATTGAGCTTGTGGCGATAGACGAGATCGCGCGTCGCCAGCCGCTGAGCTCGATGAGCCGCGCCGCCATCACCGTGGCCAGGTAGTTGCGCAAGCTCGGTGATCGCTAGGCGCGAACCGGTCGCTATAGCCGGCGGAAACCAGAAGAATTGATGGCCTCTTCAGGCCGGCTGCGCGAGGATGCTGCTGCATCAGCGCATCCCATCCATCAGCCGCCTGAGGTCGCGCAGGATCGAGGCGAGGTTCATGGCGACGATGTCGGCTCGTCGGCCGGCCAGGCGCTCTTCAGCCGCAGCAGCCCCTGGGAATAGATTTGTGCACGGTCAGGACAGAAGGTGCCGAGCTGCTTGCCCAGCGGGATGCCAGCCCGCCCGATTGGCCGGCAGTAGGAACATATCGCCCTGCGGGCAGTCGTCGAGATGCGAGGAGTAGCGCAGCCCGCATGAAGATATGGCGCGTCCGGCCTTTCCGGCAGCCGTGCCTCGGGCTTCAGATGAATAGCGACGCTGATCGAGGATGCTCCAGCAGATTGCCGCCCACGCCCGGCAGATCGGCGGCGATCTGCGACGCCCACGGCTTTCAGATGATCGGCCGGCCCGATCCCCGCGCGCATCAGCAGCGCGCGGCGAATGCGCCGCCCCGGCGGACAGGATGACCTCGCCGCCCTCGAAGCCTGCCAGCAGCCGCCGCCAAGCGGCGTGACGCCGGTGACCTTGCGCCCCTCCATCAGCAGGCCGGTCACGCAAAGTGTCGGCGAGGATCCGCGAGACCAGGCGGCGGCGCGTGGCGGGATCGAGATAGCTGACGGCAGTGGAGACCGGCGAGTCATACTGGTTGGAGACGGTCATGGGAAAGCAGCCGTCGGCGAAATCGGCGTTGAGGTCCTCCCTGACGGGAAAGCCTTCGGCCTGAGAGGCCTCATGCACGGCTGTGGTGAAGCCCAGGCCAGCGGTCTCCGAACACCCGGCGCACGGGAATTCCGCCGTCGCGCCATGGGCTGGCCCCTCGAAATCGGTTGTCGCGCTCGAGCTTCTGAAATAGGGCACCGTCGTCGAACGAGACCAGCCTTCGAGCCCCATGGCCCGCCAGGTTCCGCCGAAGTCGCCGGGCAGGCCGCGCAGCGCGAATCAGCCGTTGATGCTGGAGCCGCGCGCCCATGACCTGGGGCCTGCTCGAATTTGCGCAGCTTCAGCGGCGCGCCGCCTTCGCGATAGGCCTCATGGCAAACCGGGCGGAGCTCGCGCCAGTGATGAGCGCGGATCGAAATAGCGCCCAGGCTCGGATAGCTGTCGTAGATGATCTCCGGGACATTGTCCGGCGGCGTATCGGGGACCGGCCTCGATGAGCAGCGCCTGGCGTCCCGTCGACGAAAGCCGGTTGGCCGGACGCAGCCCGCGGAGCCCCCTGCCGACGATGACCGTCGAGTCATGGCTGCGCGGCGCCGCTTTTGCCGTCGCCGTCGGAATTCGCGGGCACCGGCGCGGGGCGGTCCCAGGCGCCGGCTACGTCGCGCGGGAGGGGCATGCTTGATGATCCGCTTCGCTCGCCGTCTTGTCAGAGCTGATCGAGCCTCGACGATGTGGCGCGGCAGCTGGAACCCCGCCAGCCGATCGGCGCACCAGGCCACGAGCGCTGCCGGGCTATGGCGGCGCCCCGGCAGCACCACGAAGAAAAAGCTTGATGTCCTGCTCTGCCCGAGCTCGCCCGGCACGCCGATGACGCGCGCATTCTTCCACATCGGGATGCTGGCGCACCACATCCTCCACGTCGAAGGCGTGAGACGTTCTCGCCCGCGGTGACGCAGGCCGTCGCTCTTCCGGCCGTGGAAGTAGAAATCGCCCTCGCCGTCGCAGGAGCCGAGGTCGCCCGTGGCCGAAAGACGAAGGCCATTGCGCAAGGCCCACGGGCCGTCGTCACGGGGTCGCGGAAAGTATCCCGCGAAGAGCGCGCCCGGCGCCCAGCTCGCGCACCGCGATCTCGCCGAGCTTGCCCGGTGCCACGGGACGCCCGGCCTCATCGACGATGGACAGTCATCTCGAACCAGGGCAGCGCGCGTCCCACCTGGACCCAGCTTGCCCGAGAAGTTGCGGCTGACGATGCTCGAGAAGTCTCCGGTCATGCCGTAAGCATTCGCTGCAGCGAGGGGCTGAGAAGCGCCGCCTCTGACCTCGCGCCAGATATCCCGCGGACGGCGGCCCCCCGCCCCAGGCGATGCGGGGCGCCATGGCCAAGCGATCCTCCGCCGCTGCCGGCTTGCTTCAGCGCAGGACGGGGAGCACGCTGCCGGGGTGATAATGGATCTGGCTGGCCCCGTTCTCGCGCACCTGATCCCAGAACCGGCTGGCGCTGAACCGCTCCGCCAGGGGCCAAAGTCACCTTGTGCAGCAAGGGGATGAAGGAGGAGGCTGGCTGCCGCCGATAGCTGTGGAAGAAGGGCCCCGGGTCGATGTCGAGTCGCCGTCGCGAATCTCGGCCGGAGACAGCACCGCCTGGGTCGCGGCCTGGAGCATGCGATGGGTACGACCAGCACTCCACTCAGGCCGGCCGGTGGTGCCCGGAGGTGTAGCTGACGGTATTGAGTAGCGTCGACGCGCCAGCGGAAGCTGGACGCCGGTCACTCGCCGCGCGGTGCGGCGCTCTCGAGCTGCTCGATGCGCACCGCGCGCGCCTCCTCCGCTGAGAGTGGCGGCTCGGTCAAGGCCCTGGGTGCCTAGACGATGTTGAAGATCTTCTTGAGGTCCGCCTCGATCTCGTCCTCGGTGCATTCCTTGGCGAGACTGAGCTCCTTGATCAGCAGCGCCCGGGCGGTATCGAGCATCTTGCGCTCGCCGAAGGACAGGTCCTTGTCGCCCTTCAGGAGGTAGAGGTCGCGCAGCACCTCGGCGATCTCGAAGACCGCAGCCAGTCTTGATCTTCTCCATGTACTCCCGGTACCGGCGGTTCCAGGTGGTGGAGTCGACCGAGATGTCCCTTCTCCCGGAGGATGGCGTAGACCTGCCGCACGTCGTCCTCGCTGATGATCTCCCGCAGGCCGACCGAGCCGACCTTGTTGATGGGGATCATGATCCGCATCCCGTTCTCGAGGATGCGGAGGACGTAGAACGACTGACGCTGACCGGCGACCTCGGTGTGCTCGATGCCCATCACCTCGCCTACCCCCTGCCCTGGGTAGACCGCCTTGTCGCCCGTCTTGAAGCTGGTCTGCACTTGGATGCTGCCTCCTCGCGGTCCGAAACCGCCGCAAAGCCCATGAACATACCACGAAAATCGCCTCGGCTTGCAACGCTGCGCCTTGACCTCGCGGATCCGGCTCCGGCCAGGGCTACGCGGCCTTTTGGGGTTGAGCTGGGGTGTCCGGGGGCGGGGATGCGGGCGTGGGCGTGGAAGGACGTGGGCTTGCGCCCGCTGGTGGGCCCGGCGCTGGCCGTCGGGCGTGGGCGCGGCATCGGCCGGCTGGCTCCACTCCGGCTCCGACATCCCTCGCGTCCTGATCGCGACCTCGGTCCTGGCGCTCGGTGCCGCTGCTCGGCGCGACGCCGGGCACGCGCGGTGCGCGATGCCCGTGCTCACCGCGGCGCTGCTGCACCGGCGGCGGCGCTGGCCGCGCGTGCCTCGGCATCCAAGCCCTTGCCGACACGGGCGGCCGGTGTGCTGCTCGAGGCGCCCCACCAGGTCGAGGTGGACGCCCGCGGCGCGCGGGCATCCGACGTGGGCCGCGCGGACGGCAGTCCGGTGAGGGCCGCGCACGTCTGTGGTGGAGTGACCCGGCGCGCCGGCCGTGGGAAGGCCAGGTGCTGCGCCTCGTCGGCGGAGCTCCGCGAGGACGTGGGCGCCGAATCGTGGGGGAGTTCGACCGGGCCGCCTCCGGGCGCGCGGGCTCCGCACGTCCGGGCGGGTGCTGCCCGGCAGCGAGGTCCCACTCGTCCCGGCGCCGGGCTGGCAGCGCTGGCTCGCCCAGCGTCGCGAGGCGATTCGGTCCGGCTGGCGCAACAGGCCCAGGTCGGCTGGACCCGACGCCGCGGCGCTGCTCGGCGCTGGGGCCGGCCTTCGCCCGAGCTGGGGACCGAGCGGGAGGAACGCTTCGCCAGGGCCGGGGTGGCGCACGTGCTGAGCGCGAAGCGGGCTGCACGTCGCCGCGCTGGCGCTCGCCGCGGCGCTGCTCCTGGGACTGCTCGCTCCGCTGCATCCCCGGATTGCGGGCGGCGGCTCGATCCGCGCCGGCCAGCGGCCCCTCGCTGCGCTTCCGCTGTGTGGGGGTACGTGCTCTTCACCGGCCAGCAGGCCCCCGCCGTACGCTCGGGCGTCATGCTCAGCTGCGCTGCTGCTGGGGCGGCTGCTGCAGCGCCACACCGACGCGCTGCAGGGCCTGGCGCTCGCCGCCGGCGTCCTCGCTCGTGGCGGACCCGGCCGCCGTTCACCGAGCTGTCACTGCAGCTCAGCTTCACCGCGCGTCGCCGCGCTCATCGTCCTCGCTCGCCGCGCCTGCGCGCAGGCGGTGCTCATCCGGCTCCCGATCCGCTCCGTTCCAGCGGCTGGCGGCTGCTGCTCCACCGCGGGCGGGAGGCGGTGCTGGCCACCGCGATCGCCAGCGCTGCGGTCACCCCTGGCCTCGCTGCCGCTGGTGGCCGGCGCCTTTCACCGGGTCTCGCTGGCCGGAGTGGTGGTGAACGTCATCGCCCCTCCCGGTCTGCTCGGCGCTCACCCTGCTGCTGCCGCGATGGCCGGTGGCGCCTTCTGCCTCGGCAGCGGGCTGGCCGCGGGCCCCTCTGGCTCGCCGGGGCGGCGGCCCGCGCATCCTCCTCGGGCTGGTGCGCTTCGCCCGATCTGCCCCGGCGGGGTGCTCCTCTGCCCGGCTTCGGCCTTCCTGCCGGCCTCGGTCCTCGCCGCGGGCCTGGTCGCCCTGGCGCTCGGACACCGGCGCCTCGCCGTGCTCGCGCCGCTGGCGTTCCTCTGGGTGCTGCTCCTGGCCGATGCTCGCGCCCCAGGGTCGTTCGGAGGCCACCGTGCTCCCGGTGGGGCACGGGATGCGGTGCTGGTCTCCTCGCGCGGCCATCACCTCCCGGTCGACGGGTGGAGGCGTCCCCGGTGGGGTCGACCCGGGCGGCGCGCATCGTCCTCCCGTACCTCGCGAGCGTGGCATCCACCGGCTGACGCGGTCGCCCTCAGCCATCCCCATCCCGACCACGCGCTGGGCCTGCTAGCGGAGTTCGGCGAGGTCCCGACCGCGGTGCTGTGGCTTCCCGCCGGCGTCCCGGGTGGCCCGCTGCTCGACGCGGGTGGTGGCCGCGGCCGGATCCGCGCCCGTGGAGCGCCTCGCCGCGGGGACGTCTGCCGGCTGGGGACGCCTCGGTGCGGGTGCTCTCCCGCCCCTGGACGCGCCCCAGCTGCGCTCGGTCAACGACCGGAGCCTTCGTCCTCCACCTCTCCGCCGGCGGGTGCTTCGCTCCTGCTCCCGGGCGATGCCGGAGCCGAGGCCGAGCAATCCCTGCCCGCGCTGGAGGCCACGGTGGTGAAGGTGCCGCACCACGGCTCGCGCACCGCGAGCACACCATCGCTCGTCGCCGCGCAGCCGGGCGCAGGTGGCGGTCTTCTCGGTGGGGCGGGCCAACCGCTTCGGGCTCCCTGCTCCGGAGGTGGTGCAGCGGTGGCGGATGGCCGGGGCGGCGGTGCTCCGGACCGACGTCGACGGCGCGATCCGGGTGCACCTCTCCCGGCGAGGTCCGCTGGGAGACGTTCCGGGTGGAGTCGGACGCCGCGGGTCCCGAGCGCTCTTGCCATTGCCCCGGCGGTGGGCGCAGCGTCGGGAGCGATGAACCCCGAGGAGCTGGATCTGGCGCGGCTGTCGCGTGACCTCCAGCGTTCGCTCGGCCCGGGCGAGCCGGTGGGGTACCTGCGGGGCAAGGCGGCGATGCGCGACACGCTGGTCGACACCCGCGGCTTCAGCCAGCTCGAGGCGGAGTCGCTGGTCGATACCCTGGAGCTCCAGGGTTACCTCCACTTCCTCGGCGACCCGAGCCGCCCCAGCGAGGCCGAGAGCCGCTGGGAGTTTCGCCAGCCCTGAGCGGATGGCTCAGGGTCGAACACCAGCCAGGCGAAGCGGTCGAGGGCGTGGAAGTCGCCCACGAAGAGCGGGGAGAGCGCCTGGCCCCGGGCAGACTTCCGATCGGGCAGATCCAGCCGGTAGAGGTTGAATCGCCAGCGGTCACCGGCCCGAGGCGGCAGATGGGGCACCGAGGCCAGGCGGTCGAAGGGGATCCGCATCTCCACCGTCCATCCCTGGTCCCGGTCGCTGGGGTCGTCGATCGTCCCTGCACCTTGACCGCGCCTCACCACCCCGAATCCCAGGAGAGGTCCATTCCTGGCGGCGGGCCGGGAAGTAGGCGTCGAAGAGCACGCTCAGCGGGCTGACCTCGATCTCGTTGTAGAGTCCTCCCGTCGGCGTCGGCGTCGAGGAACACCTCCACCACGTCCTGCGTGTAGAGCGGCTCGTCCCGCTGCCGGAGGGTTCCCCAGACGTCGGGGTCCTCGCACTCGAAGGCGACGTAGAGCGCCTGGTCGTCCCAGGAGAGCCGGGCGATGGTGCGCAGCTCCGGCTTGCTCCCGTCGAGACTGTCCACCAGGGTGAGCGGAGCAGCAGCGCTCCAGGCCGCGTCGTCGAGGACGCCGTCGATGCGCGGCGCCGAGGCGGTCCGCCGGACGTGAATCTCTGGCACCCCGGGCGCGCCGCGGATGAGCGGCCCGACCATCCGCTGCGTTCCGTCCTGAGGGGCGGGGGCATCGACCGGCAGGCGCTGGTCGTCGTGCCAGAAGCCGAGCAGCACCCGGAGGTCGCCCGCGCCCTGCGGGAGCTCCACCACGTGGACGTCCTGCACCACTTCCCCACCGGCCAGCGCTCCAGCGGCGTGGCGAGCGGATGGTCGGCGTTGGCCAGCATCCGCCCGGTCCGCGCGTCGACCAGGTGGACGAAGATCTGCCAGCCCGGCGGCAGCGGCCGGGTGGCCTGGAAGCGGTGGTGAGCCGCACCGCGCCGCTGCCCCGCTCCACCCGGGTGCCGAGGTAGCGCAGCGCCCCGCCCGCCCAGCTGCCCTGACCTGCCCGCCTCGACCGCACCCGCCGCGGAAGCTCCCGGAGCCTGCGGTGCCGCCTTCGGCCGAGGGCGCGGACCGGCCTGCTCGTCGCGACAGCCGGAGAGCAGCGCGACGGCGAGCAGGAGACCGAGGAGCGGGCGGACCATCGAGTGCCGCGCACCCTAGCCCACGGCATGGCGCTTGCGGTGCCGCGCAGCGGCGATGCGGCTTCACTTCCACGCCGGCGCGGAGGTCTCCGGAGCTGGACCTGGTCCCCGGCCGCTGGACGGTGGGCGGCGGTGCGAACGACGGCGTCCGCATCGGAGGGCTCGCTCCGGCTTTCCTGAACTGGCCGTCACCCCGCTGCGGTGTGGCTCGAGGGGAACGCGCCGGCTCCGGGTGGGCCGAGGGCCGCTCGATGCCGGGACCTGGCGGCTCCTCCTCCCCGGCGAGGCGGTGGAGCTCCCGCCAGCGGGATGCCTTCGTCTGCCACCTGTGCGACCGGCCGGAACGCGTGCGCTGTTCCGCGCCCTCGCCGAGGGCCAGTGGCCGCTCCCACCCGTGCGCGGCATCGGTGCTCGTGGCCGTCGCCGGGCCCGACGCCGGTGCGTCCTTCCCTCGGCTCGGAGACCGAGGAGCTCGGGCGGCTGGAGCACTGCGCAATCCGCCTTCGCGACCCGGCGGTGTCCCGCCGCCAGCTGCGGCTGGTGCGCGCCCCCGACGGAATTCAGGTCGATCCGCTCCCGGCAAGAAATCCCGTGCGGCACAACGGGAGGCGACTCCGCGGACGGGCGGTGCTCCGCGCGGGTGACGTCCTGGGCGTCGGGCGAACGCTGCTCTGCTACGTCCCTGGGACGCCCGAGGCCCTCAATCCCCCGGAGGAACCCAGAGGCCCAGGGACGCCGGCGAGCCCCGTTGCGGTGCGACCTGGGACCAGTGCAGGCGGGACAGCCCGGCGCGCTCCACCAGCAGCTGCATCAGCCGGCGGTGCTGGGTGAAGAAGCTGGTGAAGTGCATCCCCCGCCGGCGCGCGCGGACGGCGTAGACCGTCACCGGGCCGGGAAGGATGTCGACCTTCACGATGTCACCGAAGGGGAAGAAATCGGTCCGCACCATCCCCCGGTAGGTGACACCCTGCCCGTCCACCGTGATGGCCGTCCGCGCGTAGTAGGTCAGCGAGACCCCGAAGAAGACGACGAAGAACAGGGCGGAGACGAAGGTCTTCACCTCCACGCCCTCTGAACTGCATCAGGTACACGAGGACGAAGACCCAGAGCAGCGCCGCGGTCCCCATGGCGTAGGTGAGCACCGGTCGCGGGCGAGAACACCTCCGCCGATGGAGTCCTCCGGACGTCCATGTGCGTAAGGCTAGTGCGTCGGACCGACCTCTGCCATGCGCCCTTTCCCCACGTCGGGGGTCACCCTTGCCTGCCTGCCTGCGTGTCAGCGGGCGGGGCGCTCCACCAGGACGGTGATGCCCATCCCGTAGCCGATGCAGAGCGTCACCGCCCCGCGGCGGAGGTCGAGCCGTTCCAGGGCGCCCAGGAGCGTGGCGAGCAGCATGGCCCCGGTGGCGCCCAGCGGGTGGCCCAGGGCAATCGCGCCGCCCTGGACGTTGATCCGATCCAGCGGAATCCCCAGCTCCTGTCCCACCACGATGGGGACCGGGGCGAAGGCCTCGTTGATCTCCCAGAGGTCCACGTCTCCACCCGCCAGCCAGCACGCTGGAGCGCCAGGCGGCTGGAGGGATGGGACCGGTGAGCATCAGGACCGGATCGCTGCCCACCACCGCGGTGGCGACCACCCGGGCCCGGGGTCGGAGGCCGAGGCGGGCGGCCACCTCCGGCGAGGTGACGGTCACCGCGGCGGCCCCGTCGACGATGCCCGAGGAGTTGCCGGCGTGGATGACGCCGTCCTCGCGGAAGCTGGGCTTGAGCCCGGAGAGCACCTCCACCGTCGTCCCCGGGCGGATGTGCTCGTCGTCGCCAAAGAGACATCGCCTTGCCGTCCGGACCGGTCACCGGCACCGGGACGATCTCCCCGCGGAACCATCCCGCCTGGCGCGCCGCAGCCGCCTTGGCCTGCGAGGCAGCGCTGAACTCGTCGAGCTGGCCGCGGGTCAGCTTCCACTGGCGGGCGATGAGCTCGGCGGAGAGGCCCTGGGGCACCAAGTCCGGGAAGCGGGCCGCCAGCCGCGGCGAGGTCGGGCCGTCACCGCCGGCGAGGTCCGAGCCCATCGGGATGCGGGTCATCGACTCCACTCCGCCGGCCAGCCTGAGCTCGATCTGCCCGGCCATCACCGCCTGGGCCACGTCGACCACCGCGCTGAGCCCGCTGCCACAGAGCCGGTTCACCGTCTTGCCCGGGACGGAGATGGGGAGGCCGGCGGCGAGAGCGGCGGCGCGGGCGACGTCGAAGGCCTGCTCTCCCACCTGGGTCACGCAGCCGAGGACGACGTCCTCCACCCGCTCGGGGGCGATGCCGGTCCGGGCCAGCGCCGCCTCCAGCACGTGGGCCGCCAGGTCCACCGCGTGGACTCCGGCCAGGCTTCCTCGCGCTTCCCGCGGGGGTGCGCACTGCATCGACGATGACTGCTCCGGGCATGCGGGATCAGAGCCGCCGGTTGACCCGGATGTCAACGCACCGGGCGCCCGGCCTCTGCGTATGCCAGCCCGACGCTCAGGCGGGAAACCTGGACGGGGTGACTCTGACCAGGTGTAGCGACGAGCAGGCGAAGTGTGACCTCAGCGCCCTTTCCAGGGCCGGAGGAGGATGACGAAGACGATGTAGTGGGTGACCAGGAGGGCCGGGACCCAGAAGGCGGGGATCCAGTAGGCCGGCCCCATGAAGTTGAAGGCGTCGTGCACGTTGGCCAGGTGAGATGGCGTGTGCCAGGTCGAGCGTGCCCTCGACGTTGAACACCCAGAGCAGCGGGCGCGCCAGCGGGCTTCTCGCAGCACCGCCGCGAGGGCCAGGAGCGCCAGGAGCGCCGCGGTCAGATCCCCGTAGGCGGCGGGACGGGGCGAACTCCATCGGGATGCCGGCGTAGGTCGCCCCGGGGGAGAGGAACATCAGGCCGAGGTTGCGGAACGCGTGAAGGAGGAGGATCGGGACCAGCACGGTCCGCGCGCTCCGCTCCCGCAGCAGCGGCATCACGTAGATGCGCGCGGCGATCGCGAACACCAGCGTGCTGAACGCCAGATTGACCGTCAGGACGTTGAGCGCCCCCATCGCGATCACTCCAGCAACCGGGCGAGCCGCGCGACGAGCCGGTTCATCCGCCCGCGGTAAGGCGGAGCGATCCAGCGGGACATCGGATTGCCGCTCTGGCGCAGCGACGCTGCGCTCGTGGCTGAAGGTCCGGAACCCGGCCCGGCCGCGGTAGTTGCCCAGCCCGCTCGGTCCCACGCCTCCGAAGGGCAGGCTCCGGGTTGCCCAGGTGGAGGAGCGTGTTGTTGACGCTCACCCCGCCCGAGGTGGTCCCGGCGACGGCGGCGCGGGTCTCGGCGCGCGTCCCGAACGGATAGAACGCCAGCGGCTGCGGGCGGCTGCGCACGTACGCCAGCGCGCCTCCGCCTCGGTCCGGTAGGTCACCACCGGGAGCACCGGCCCGAAGATCTCCTCCTGAGGATGGCCGCATCCGGCGGCACGTCGACCAGCACCGTGTGGGGCGATGAACCGCTGCCCGGCGTCGGTGGTCCCGCCGAAGGCCACCCTGGCTCCCCGCTGCAGCGCCTCGTCGAGCAGACCCTTCACCCGCGCGAACGCACCGGGGTCGACCAGCCGCGCCAGGTCGCCGTTCCTCGCCCATCCTCCTCGGGACCGTAGCTGGCCACCGTCGATGCGCGGAGCGCGCCCACCAGCGCCTCGCGCTGCCCCTCCTGGACCAGCACGTAGTCGGGGCGACGCAGGTCTGGCCGGCGTTGACGAACTTCCCCAGGCGATGGCGCGGGCCGCCCGCTCGAGGTTGGCTCCGGGGGCGACGTAGGCCGGTGACTTTCCGCCCAGCTCGAGGGTGACCGAGGCCAGCGTCTTCGCCGCGGCGGCCATCACCAGCTTCCCCACCTTGGTGCTCCCGGTGAAGAGGATGTGGTTGAAGGGCAGCGCCAGCAGGGCCTCGGCGACCGAGGCGTCGCCCTCCACCATCGCCACCTCGGCCTCGGGGAAGGCATCGGTGAGGATCTGCCGCAGGGCCCGGTTGGTCTCCGGCACCTTCTCCGACGGCTTGAGGATGACGGTGTTGCCGGCGGCCACCGCGTCCGCCAGCGGGCCGAGGACGAGGAACACCGGGTAGTTCCAGGGGGCGAGGATCAGCACCTGACCCTTGGGCTCCCAGCGGATCTCGCTCGCGGTGTCGGCCAGCATCACCGGCGTCCCCACCGGCTCGCTTCGCATCCACTCCGCCGACGTGGGCGATGGAGTGGTTGATCTCCTGGAGCGAGGGGTGGATCTCGATGAACTCCGACTCGTCGGCGGAGCGACCGAAGTCGCGCCGGATTCCTCGGCGAGGGCCGCGCGGTGCCGCTCCAGCGCCGCCTTCAGCCGGCGGAGCCGCTCCCGGCGCTCCGGGGCGGTCGACCGGGCCAGTTCCCAGCGCCTCGCGGCCTGGAGGTCGAAGAGCCGCTGCGGCTCCGCCCTCGAATCGGGCGGCTTCACGTCGATGGGCTGGAGCATGGCTCCCTCCTCACGAGAAGGGGTTGGTCAAGAGGATGGTCTCTCCCGATCGGCTCCCACCGAGACGCAGACGACCGGGACGCCGGCCACCTCCTCCACCCGGCGGACGTAGGCACGGGCGGCGGCGGGGAGCTGCTCGAAGCTGCGCACCCCGGCGAGCCGCTCCTCCCAGCCGGAGAGCGTCTCGTAGATCGGGCTGACCTGCTCGAAGTCCTCCGAGTCGGCCGGGAGATCGTCGATGCGGGCGCCGTGCAGGGTGTAGCCGGTGCAGAGCTGGAGCGAGGGAGGCCGGAGAGGACGTCGAGCTTGGTGAGCGCCAGTCCCCAGAGCCCGTTGACGCGCGCCGCGTAGCGAAGCACCACGCCATCGAGCCAGCCGCAGCGGCGCGGCCGCCCGGTCACCGAGCCGAACTCCTCGCCGACGGTGCGGAGCCGCTCCCCACCGCGTCCTCCAGCTCGGTGGGGAAGGGACCGCCGCCGACCCGGGTGGTGTAGGCCTTGCTGATGCCCACCACCTTGTCGATGGCGGTGGGCCCGAGGCCCGAGCCGACCGCGGCGTTCCCGGCGACGCAGTTGCTGCTGGTGACGAAGGGGTAGCGTCCCGTGGTCGATGTCGAGGAGGGTGCCCTGCGCGCCCTCGAAGAGGATCTTCGCCCCACCCTTCACCTCGCCGTGGAGGTACAGCGAGGCGTCGCGGACGTGGGACGGAGGCGGGCGCCGAAGCCCGCGTACTCCCGGGCGATGGCGGCGGCGTCGAGCGTCGGCGGGTCGATGCCAGCCCGGGCGGCCAGCGCGGCCAGCTCGTCGCGCGCCCCGGGCAGCCGCTCCTCCACCTTGCGGAACAGCCGGTCGTCGTCGAGCAGGTCCCGCACCCGGATGCCACGGCGGGCCACCTTGTCCTCGTAGGTCGGGCCGATGCCCCGCCCGGTGGTGCCGATCGGCGAGGCGCCCCGCGCGCGCTCCCGCAGCGCATCGAGGTGCTTGTGCCAGGGAAGATGACGTGCGCCGACTCGGAGATGACCAGCTGGCCGTCCGAGCGGATGACGCCCCGGGCGCGGAGGGCGTCGATCTCCGCCACCAGCACCGCCGGATCGAGGACCACGCCGTTGCCGATGACGCAGGTCTTCCCGCATGGAGGATGCCGCTGGGGATGAGGGTGAGGATGGTCTTCTGCCCGCCCACCACCAGGGTGTGTCCGGCGTTGTTGCCCCCTGGAACCGGACCACGACCTGTGCGTGCTCGGTGAGCAGGTCGACGACCTTGCCCTTTCCCTCGTCGCCCCACTGGGCACCGACCACCACCACGTTCGGCATGACCCTCCGGCCTATAGTCCGCGGGTACCGCCGTGACAACGGGCGAGGAAGCCGCAGCCGAGCGCCACACAGCGTTCGCGCGCGAGCACCGGCGGGAGCGCATCGGCAGCATGGAGCGCTGCCTCCGCCGCCGCACGCAGCGCCTCGGGCCCGAGCCGGGGCTCCTCGGTCCAGCCCACCTCCGGACCACCGCCCTCGAACGGAACGGCGGCAACGCGGAGACCAGGTCCGCCGAGCGCCGCGAGCAGGACCGCCTCCGTCGCCGGCGCACCGTCGGTCCCCGGTGGCCCGGGCACCAGCGCCAGCGCACGCCGGGCCGCCGGTGCCTCGAGGACGAGCGGCACCGTGTCCCTCACCTCGACGGCCGCCGAGCCCCAGCCGCAGCGGCAGCGCGGTGTGCCACCTCCACCCCTCCCTCGAAGGCGGCGAGCCCGGGAGCGAGCCGGCGCAGCATCGGGAGGATGCCCAGCGCCTGGCCCTCCCCGAGGCCGAGGCCGAGGCGGGCCAGGGCCGGCGCGGCGACGGCGTCGGGGACTCCGCTCCGCCACGCCTCGGGCGGCAGCGCGGCCAGCAGCTGACCGGTGAGTGATGGAGCAGCGTCGCGGTGGCGTGGGGAGACCGCGCCGCTGCCACCGCGGCCCGGACGCTCGCGGTGGCCCTCCACCCAGCGCAGCCGGTACCGACGTGGGCAGCTGGCAACGTCCTCCAGCGCCTCGAGCGAGAGCGGCACCGGCGCCTGCCCGAGGGGCGGCGGGCGTTCCAGCCGACCCAGCGCACGACTCACCCGCGCCGCGTCCACCTCGGGCAGCTCCGGAGCGGGGGCGGCGGGAGCGCCGGAAAGTCCTCGTCCCCGTAGACCGCGACGCGGGCAGCGACGGCGGGGTGGCCAGCGCGGGGTCGACCCACGCCGCCCAGCTCCGGGGTTCCGCGTGGCCACGCCGGAGAGCAGGAGGGTGTCCCGGGCCCGGGTGAGCGCGACGTAGAGCACGCGCCGGCTCTCCGCCTGCTCCCGGCTGGAGAGGAGCTCCTGGATCTCCTGGTTCCGTGGCGTCGGGTGGGGGTCTGCGCTCCAGGGGACCGGCGGCCTGAACGCCAGACCCGTCCGCGGATCGACCAGGAGTCGGCCCCCACCGTGGACGCACGCCGCCCAGGTCCGCCACGCACACCACCGGCCACTCCAGACCCTTGGCGGCGTGCACGGTGAGGAGCTGGACCGCGTGGCCGGCGCGGGCGTCCTCCACCTCCTCCAGCGCCAGGCGCGGGTCGCGATCGGCGAGCAGCTCCAGCCGGCGAGAGAACGCCGGCGGCATCGGGCCGCCCCGGGCATCCCACCGTGCGGCGAGCTGGCGCAGCCGCTCGAGGTGTCCGAGCTGCTCCTCGCCGTGCGGCCCGGCGGCGAGGGCCGCGCGGGTGCCCAGCCCATCCCAGGCCTCCTCGAGGAGGTCCACCAGGGAGAGCCGGTCCATCTCCCGGCGGAGCCGCCGCGCCAGGGTCAGAAGCGGGCCAGGCGCTCACCCTCGCCGGGCAGCGCCTCGGGGAGGCAGGCCGCCGCTGAGCACGCCGCGCATCGAGGCCGGCCGTGGGGAAGCGCGAGGCGGAGCAGCGTGGCGTCGGAGAGGCCCACCAGCGGCCCGCGGAGGCAGGCGGCGAGGTGAACGGGGTGCCGCGGCTCGGCCAGCAACCCGAGGAACGCCGCCGCGTCGCGGACCTCCGGCGAGGCGTAGAAGCCCCGGCCCTGCAGGACCCGATGGGGCACGTGGTGGCGGGCGAGGGCCTCGGTGTAGAGCGGCAGCTCGGTGAAGGAGCGGAGGAGGATGGCCACCTCTCCGCCTCGCAACGGGCGGGCCCGGTCGAACGGCGTCGGCAGCGTCCCCTCGCCGGGGAGCAGGAGCCGGCGCAGGCGCCGGGCGAGGAGGTCCGCCTCGGCCCGGCGCCGCCCTCGGCTCGAGCCTCGGGCGGGACCGCGGCCTGGAGCCGTTCCACGCACCGCGGTGGGCCTTCCTCCGCACGCCAGGCGACGAGGTCGTCCTCCCCGCGCGGAAGGGCACCTCCCAGGGATGCTCGGCGGTCGTGCCCAGGACGCCGGGGAGCATCCCGTTGAGGGTCTCCACCAGCGCCGGACGGGCACGGCGACTCGCGGAGGAAGCGCCGTTCCCCGCCCTGCGCCTCCACCGCGATGGCGAGCTGCTCGAAGACTTCCACCTCCGCGCCCCGGAAGTCGTAGATGGATTGCTTCCGGTCTCCCACCGCCCAGAGCAACCCCGGCTCGAGCGGCAGGGCCGTCGGGCCCTCGGGTCCCAGCGTGCGCGGAGCGCCGGCGCGCGCCTCGGCGAGGAGGTGCACCAGCTCGAGCTGCACCCCGTTGGTGTCCTGGAACTCGTCGAGGAGGAGCGCCCCGATGCGTTGCTGCTCCCGGGCACGGAACGTGGGGTGCCCGGCGAGCAGCGTCCGGGCGCGGAGCAACAGCTCGGCGAAGTCGAAGGTCCCTGTCTCGTCGAAGGCCGCGCGCTGGCGCTCCTCCAGCGAGACCAGGAGCCGCTTCCAGGTCTCCTCGTGCGGGCGCGCCAGGTCCAGCGCCACCGCGGCCAGTGGCGAGGCGGCCCCGAAGAGCGCGTCGCGGAGCGCCTTCAGCGCCGAGGCGAGGCCGTTCCGTCCGCCCCGGGGAAGCGCATCGCGCAGCTCGGCCAGCCGCGGCGCACGTTCCAGCGCGGTCCGCGGTCCCCAGCCGACCAGGACATCGGCCATCGAGGCCAGCAGCGGCAGGCAGTCGGCACGCTCGGCATGGGCTCGCTCGGTGGCCGCTTCCAGCACCACCCGGACCCGCTCCCGCGACTGCTCCAGAGCGCGATCGACGTCGGCCGGGGTGGTGAGCACCAGCCGTGCCGGCGAGTGTCCGTGGTCCCGCACGCGGCGCAGCTGATCCACCAGGAGCTCCACCAGCCCGTTGCGGCGGAACCCCGGAGGTCGAGGGCGGTGCAGAGCGCCTCCACCCCCGGGTCGTTCGCCTCCAGCGCCTCGAGCACCAGTCGCTCGGCGGCGTCCTCCAGCAGCTCCAGCGCCTCCTCCTCGTCGAGGAGCTCGAACCCGGGGGATGCCCGACTCGGGCGGCGCCCGGCGGAGCAGCGTCGGCGCAGAAGGCATGGAAGGTGGAGAGCGTCGCCGACGACAGCCGCAGCTGCACCCGCCGCCAGTCCGCCGGCGCGGGGAGTGCCCGGCCCTGTGCGGTGAACGCTGCCTCCAGCTCCGGTTCCCGGCCGCGCCCGCCGGCCAGGGCGTCCACCCGGGCGCTGAGCCGCCCCCGCATCTCCGCCGCGGCCTTCTCGGTGAAGGTGAGCAGGCAGAGCCCTGCCGGGGCCAGCGGCTCCTCCCGGTCCACGCCGGCCAGCAGCCGCAGACACTCGGTGATGAGACCGTGTGTCTTGCCGGTGCCGGCGCCGGCGAAGACGCAGGCGCTGGGGCGCACCGCGCTCATCCCTCGGCTCCGGCCGGCGCGCGGCGCTCGGAGATGCGACACCGAGGCGAGCTCGCAAAAGTGCAATCGCGCGGGCGGACCGGGAACCGTCCCTGGCGCGGCTCGGCGACGACCTGGTGGACGGTGGTGGCGAGGTTCGCCCCGCCGTTGAGGACCCGGCTCGCGGCGTCCATCGCCAGGAGCGCGTCGACCGGTGCGGTGTCCACGTCCTCCAGCGGGATGAACTCCAGATTCCGCAGCGAGAGCCACCCGGCCCGCAGCGGTGGCTGCTCTCCCCGGAGCCGCAGCGCATGGAGGTAGAGCGGCAGCTGGAAGTCGGTGACCAGGAAGTCGGCGCGCGCGTGGTCGCGGCGCTTGCTGCTCTTGTAGTCGAGGACGCCGGTGCCTCCCGGCCCGCGGTCGATCCGGTCCAGCGTGCCGCGGATCCACACCGGGCGCTCGCCGGGAAGGCGGGCGGGATCTCCAGCGAGCGCCACCCCTCCTCCGCCTCGGGCCGGCCGAACGGCACCTCGACCGCCGCCGGACGGAGCCCGGGAAGGGAAACAGCTTTCCAGTGGCCAGGAGCCGCTCCAGCGTCCGCTGCACCCGGGCCTGGGCGAGCGCCCAGATGCGGGGATGCCCGGTGGGCGCCGCCGCGGCCTGCTCCCGCGCGGCGCGCTTCACCACCGAGGGGACCAGGTCGGCGGGGAGGGACTCCGGTGCGCTGTCGATCCATCCCTCGGCGAGCAGCCGGCGCACCAGGAGCTCCAGCGCGCCGTGGAGGAGCTGGCCCCGGCCGCGGGCGTCCAGCTCCTCGGAGGCGTCCTCCGGCGGCTCGAGCCCGAGCACCTTCCTCGCAACACCCTGGAACGGGCAGTTGGCGAGGTGGCTCAGGCTCGTGGAGGACAGCGGGCCGTCGCGACTGCCGCCGAGGCGCATCGCCAGCACCTCCACCAGCTCCGGATCCTCCAGGCCTCCCGCTGAACCGGCCGGGGGCATCGAGGCCCGGCGCCGACCCGGAGCCGCTCCGACTCCATCCGGCCCCGCAGCCGGGCGCTCGGCGAGCCACACTCGCGTCGCCGAGGGACGGCAGCGCCGCCAGCGCCACCGCATCGACGGGGCTGGTTCGCAGATCCGGCGCCACCGACGCCTCGAGCGCCAGGCGAACCTGCGCCCAGCCGCGCGACGGCGCATCCTCCAGCCGCGGCACCACGTCCGGGGCGAGGTCTCGCTCCGCCTGCCCGGTGACGCCGAGCAGCCGCTGGGTGACGTCGGCCGGTGCACCTCCTGCGGTGCGGCGCCGGGAGAGGATGGCCCGGTCACTCGCGGCGAGGACGCGCCCCAGCCGCCAGCGGTCCAGCGCCTCTGCCACCGGGGCGCGCAGGTCCGCCGCCCCGACCAGGACCGGCAGCCCGGGGCGACCGAGGACACCGTTCACCGCCGTCCGCTCGTCGTCGCCGAGCAGCCCTGGCTGCGGGCGGCGCGGGAAGATCTCCGCATCCAGTCCGGCCACGCCCACGAACGCGAGGCGGCGACCGGCGAGCGCCTCCAGCGGCAGGACGTCGACGCTTCCCGGTACCCCCGGAGGACCCTCCACCGCCAGCTCGGAAGCGGCCTCGGCCAGCCACCGCGCAAAGCCACGCCGGTCGACCTCCGGGCCCCGGTGCCCGGCCACCTTCCACCCCATGCGGACGTCGCGGACGAAGGCGCGCCAGGTCTCCACTGCCGCCGCCTCGCGCGCTGCCGTCCGGCGGGCGCCGTCCCCCTCGTCGAAGGGCTCCGCCTCGAGTGCGCTCCAGAAGCCGGCGGCCTCGAGCCCCGCCCGCCAGGCCTCGAGGTGCACTGCCACCGGCGCACGGGTCGGGGACGTGCCGGCCGCCGCGCGGAGGGCCGCCACCGCAGCCTGGAGCCGGTCCACGGCCGCCGCCGTCCGGCGGTCCCGCTCGCCGAGCGCGCCGGGCCAGGGCTCCCAGTCGCATCCGCGTACGCATCCGTTCCCGTCTCCGCGCCGAGCACGGCGTCGCGCACCCCGGCGCGGTGGAGCAGCACCGCTGCCTCGGAGGGCGAGGGCGTGGAGCTTGGGGAGGAGGCGCTGGCCGAGGAGCCAGGCCACCAGATCGACCGGCTGTTGCAACGCCGGGAGGCGCGCCCAGGCGAGACCGACCTGCCCGGCAAGCGTGCTGGCCAGTGGGACGGGCGGCCTTCTCCCGGCGGACAGGCCGGCGTCGGCGAGGGCCCGGAGCAGCTCCGGCGCGTCCTCGGGAGCCACCACTGCCAGGGCACAGTCGGCCGGCGATGCGCCCGCCGCCAGCGCCTCGCGCAGGGCGTGGACCAGCGCCGCTGCCTCCCGGCGCGCGGTGGGAGCGACGATGCAGGCGAGGGCCTCGGTCGGTGGACGCGCTCCGACGAGAGCGCCTGCAGGGCCACCGCCAGCGGCTTCTCCTCGAGCTCGGGAGCAGCTCGAGCGCGGGCAGCTCCGGGTCCGCCCTCCAGCGCCTGGAAGAGCGGCTCGAGCGCGGCGTCGAGCGGCCCGTCACCCGCCAGCGGCGTGCGCACCACCACCCGGCGGCCCGCGGCCGAGCGCGGAGCGGACCAGCACCGAGACGAAGCCGACCACCGCGGGCGGCAGCGGTGGATGGAGGGTGAGGTCGAGGCTCCGCGAATGGCTCCAGTGCCGCAGGCCAGCTCTGGGCGAGCACCGAGGCGGCGGACGTCAGGCAGAGGCCGGCAGCTCTGCTCCGGCGGCCTCGATGGCACCCAGCCCGGCCTCCGCCAGCCGGGCGAGGACGCGCAGTCGCCCGCCCGCCGCTCCGAGCCGCTCGCCCGCCTCGCCCAGCGCGCCGGGAGGGACGTTGCCCAGGACCAGCGCCTCGAGGAGCCCTCCAGAGCGCGCAGGAACGCCGGAGACCGGGCGAGATCTCCGAAGGGACCCGGACCTGCGCGCTCGATGGCCGGGAGGAGGAGGCCGTGCAGCGCAGCCCCGGTGATGCGACGCCGCCCGGTGAGGGGGCGATCCGATCCCGCAGCGCCTCCAGCGTCCACGCCCCGTCAGCCGGGTCGGTGCCCGCTGGCGGGCGCACCACGCAGGTCTCGAGGGCCGGCGACATGGGGATCGGCGACGCTACGCCTCCCGGATGACACCGTGCGGAGGGCCGCGGCGCGGGTGCGCGGTGCCTCAGTCCCCGCATCGGGGACGCCGCGGACCGCCGCGGGAAAGCGCGCGGCGGATACCGTCCAGCCCCCGTGCAAGGGGGACGCCGAGGACCGCCGCGGGAAAAGCGCGCGGCGGATACCGTCTCAGTGAGCGGGTTTGGGCGTCTCGCCGAGCCGGGCCTCGCAGGCAGCGGCCGAGCGAGCGACGTTCACCCGCTCCGGGCGGCGGCGGGCCTCTGCGCGGACCATCGCGCAGCCGGCGGTCCCGGCGCGGGCGAGCGAGCGCGCAGAGACGGTGGTGAGCGTTGGGTCGTCGCCGGAGAGCAGCGGCTGGAGCAGCGGAGCGGCAGCCGACTCGCCCAGCACCGACGGCGCGGCGCCGATGGCCGAGGACCGGAGCGGCGACCGGGCGCGGAGGGGTCGGCCAGCAGGCGGCGAACGTGGGGCGCCGCCAGCGCCGGATCGACCACTGCCCAGCGCGGCGAGGGCACGGGCGCGGAAGGTGGGCAGCGCCGTGGCATCGGTGACCACCGAGGCGAGGATCGGCGCCGCATCGGGCCCGAGGGCGCGCCATCGCTCGGCGCGGACGGTGCCGTAGCTGCCGAGGAGACCCTCCACCTGTCCGCGGAGCCCGGCATCCGGCTCGGCGGCGGCCGCCACCGCGGTCAGGAGCAGCATCGGCAGGAGGCAGCGAGGAGCGCATCGGAGCAGGCCTCACAGCGGGCGCACCACGGGGTTCATGCGCATCACCTGTCCCTCCTGCGGCGAGACGTTGCCCTGGGAGCGAGGTGAGCTGCCAGAACATCATGTAGTCGGCGCCGCCGCAGACCTGCGGTGCCGGTGCCGCAGATGGCTCCGTCGACCTGGGTGAAGTCGCTTGCTGTCCCTGTCTGGTCGAGGCACTTGGAGATGGCCGAGGAGCTGGCGCACATCGAGCACACGCACTGCGGGTGTCGACCAGACCGTCGAACGAGTCGCCGCTCGCCCCGTCCGCCTCGGTGGGGTGGAAGAGGCCGAGGAGTGGCCGCTCTCGTGGGCCGCGGTCTCGGCGATGACGTCCGGCCCGCAGCCGAGGCTGAAGGTCGCGCCGCAACCGCCGCTCCGGAGGTCGGCCATGGAGACGACGGCTCCACCGGCCACCGTCCCCGAGGCAGTGGTGGGACCCGGGATGGCCCCGTCGAAGCCGATGGTCGACCGTGCCGGGGGCCGCGTCGCTGTCCTCGACCTGGTCGACGAAGAAGAGGTTCACCGCGTTGCCCGGCTGGGCGAGGGTGAAGAGCTGGCGGTAGTCGCTGCAGGGGATCGACCACCTCCGCCGAGCCGACGGTGGTGATGTGGTACCGCGACTGCGCCCAGTCCGGCAGGTCATAGAAGGTGACGGTCTGCGGGCAGACCCGCCCCTGGCGAAGTCGGCGGCGAACCGTTGCACCACCCGGTTGAGGTCGGCGATCGTTCGGGCGCCCCGGCCGCCGTCGGCGACCCGCTGGTGGTGACGAGGTAGATGGCCACGTCCAGCGCGCCCCGGGTGGGGATGCCGCCGGCGCGGGTGAGGACGGTGATGTCGTACTGGTTGGCAGTCGAGCCGCGGTTGGGGTCCTGACAGTCGGAGAAGCTGCCGCACTGCCGCAGCAGGTCCGAGACGGTGAAGGACCAGGTGCCAGCGCGGCAGTCCGGCATCGGCCTGACCGAGCCCGGCGGTGGTGTTGGGGAAGGTGACCGCCGCGGTGACCGGCGAGAGCGGACCGGACCAGAGGATGGTGCGGTCCGGTGGGGCGCGGTCGGTGAGCTCGGGGTAGGTGAAGAAGTTCGCGTTGCTCGGCGAGCCGATCGGAGTGGGCAGTGGCGCGTTGGCTGCCGCCCCGCTGACGAGCTGGACCTGGGCGGCGTTGGTCGCCGCCCCCTGGGAGATGACGCTGAAGCCCGACGTCCCGGCCGGGAACTGGACGGTGAGCGTCTCGCCGACGTTCCGCAGGCCGAGGTGGGTCGCCACCCCGATGGCGCGGCAACGTGGGCGCATAGGTGCTGGGGAACGATCGGCTTCTGGCATCCGCGCTCGGCGGCGGCGTCGCCGGACCGACCGTCCACTCCGGAGATGAGCGCCGGGGCAGCACAGCTCACCGCCGTGGCCGGCACGGACGCGGGCGGGCTGCAGACGTTTCCTCCGCCGTCCCCGCCCGGACCTGCACACCAGCCCGCTGGGGCAGCTGCCGCCGGACGCGCAGCTCGGCAGGCAGAACTGGCCGGTGGAGAGCTGGACGCACTTGCTCCCCCGAAGCACAGGTGGAGCTGTCGCAGGCCTTGGTGCATGCCCCGCCGGGGAAGTCGGCGTTGCTCACGCAGGTCAGCCCGGAGGAACAGCTCCACGCACTGAGCCGAGCCAGGGTTGTCGGTGGATCCGGAGCAGGCCGCCAGCACCCACGCTCCGAGGCAGAGAGGACCGCTCGCGGAACACGCACGGCCGCCGAGCCTATCAGTCAACCTCGCGGGCCGCGGTGGGAGATGTCCGGCGGACGGCTCCCCAAGGTTGACCGTGGTTCCATGCCACTTGCCCGTCGACTCCCCAGCCGACCCGCCTGGCTTCACCGTCTTGCCATTCCATCCAGAGGAGTGCGCGCTTCCGGCTCCGCGGACCTCATCGAGGCAGGCCAATGCGGGTGGAGGCCCGTCGGCGGTGGCGCAACGTGGCGGCATGCTGCCCGTGCGAGTGCCCGCACAGGAGCCACGCCGGACGGAGGGTGTCCACCACGCCCGCGGTGTGTGGACATTCCCCATCCAGGGGCGAAAGGGCTTTGCCCGTCCGCCTCGGGTGAAGAGGCCCCGGGGCCACTCGTGGGTGAGGAGCAGCTGCACTTCCCGTGCGCGCTCCGGATCTGCTCCCACCTCCGACGCGCGGAAGTAGCCGGCCTGTTTCCGGGTGGCGACGGTGGTGGGCCGCTGCGGCGGCGCCTCGAACCACTCGGGGGCGTAGATGCCGGAGAGCCAGCCCACCCGCACTCCGGCCAGGGTCAGCCTCCCCCACCCGGCCCAGGTACTGGATGCCGGGAGCGACCTCGCCGCCGCCGGGCATCGCGTGCAGCGGTCTCGAGTCCTCGTTGTTCCCCCGATGAAGGCGAAGCGGACGCGACATCCGGACGCCTCCGCTGGCGAAGTCGGCGAACTCTGCGGGCATGGTCGCGCTTGGCGGCCTTGCGCCGGTGGTCGTCGGCGGTGACGAAGCGCCTCCGACGTCGCCCACCGCCAGGACCCGGTCGATGCCTCGCCCCAGGGCTTGCTCGAGCGTGTCGAGCCAGCGCCCCACCCGGTGGAAGCGCCCGTGGATGTCACCCACGCCCACGATGAGGGAGGTCTCGCTCACCCGTCGGTGTTAACTCAGCCCGGCCGCCCATGTCCGAGCCAGACGTCATCTCCATCCGCGGGGCCGCGGAGCACATCTCAAGTCCATCTCCCTCGACGTCCCGAAGAAGAAGCTGGTGGTCTTCAGCGGGGTGAGCGGGCAGCGGCAAGCGCTCCCTGGCCTTCGACACCCCCTACGCGGAGGGATCAGCGGCGCTACGTGGAGAGCCTCTCCGCCTATGCCCGGCAGTTCCTCGGCCAGATGGAGACGAAAGTACGAGACGTTGCGGGTCAGCCGCCCACCATCTCCTATCGAGCAGAAGGCGGCGAGCAACAACCCCCGCTCCGCGACCGTGGGTACGGACACGAGGTCCACGACTACTCTCCCGCGTGCTCTACGCCTCCATCGGGGCGTGTGCAGCACCGCTGGTGCGTGGCCGGACGGCGGGCCGACGGCAGGTCGGCGCAGCAGATCGAGGACGATCCTCCGCCTGCGCCGCGGCCGGGAAGCGCGGCATGCTCGCTGGCCCGCTGGTCGAGGAGCGCAAGCGGCGAGCACCGAGGTGACGGCCGAGGCCCAGGCTGCGTGGCTTCAGTCCGGGCCCGCATCGTGACGGGAAGGTCCAGCCCCTCGACGAGCCGATCAACCCCGACAAGAAGCAGCAAGCACAGCATCGAGGTGGTGGTGGACCGGCCGGTGCTCCGGCCCGACCTCCGGAACCGCCTCACCGACCTCGGTGGAGACCGGCGCTGCGCGAACAGGCAGGGCGTCCTCATCGTCACCGACGAACGCTGCGGGCGAGCCCCGGTGATGAGCGAGCTCAACGCCTGCCACGCCTCGCGGCCTGTCGTGCGACTGACCCCCGCCCACTTCAGCTCTAACAACCCGCTGGGGATGTGCCCGCGACTGCAACGGGCTGGGACCAGGCCGGAGATGGATCCGACTCATCGTCCCCGACCCGAGCGCGGACCATCCGCGAGGGCGCGGTCGAGCCGTGGAGCAGTCGGGATGGTGCGCGGCGAGGGCTGGACGGCGGACTTGCGTCGAGCAGCGTCGCGTCTGACCTTCGACATCGACCTCGACGTCCCCTGGTCGAAGCTACCAAGCGCGAGCGGGACGCGTCATCCTCCACGGCAGGCGCGGGGGCAAGGAGTTCAACATCCGCTGGGGCTCGGGCGGGAAGTGGAAGATGGAGTGGGAGGTGGTGAACGCCAAGCTGGGCGCGAGCTCCGGTACCACCCACAGCGAGTCGATGCGCAAGTACTACGCCGCGCTTCTTCTCCGCCCAGCCCTGCCCCACCTGCCACGGCGAGCGGCTGAAGCCCCGAGGTCGGCGGTGAAGGTCCACGGCAAGAGCATCGTCGAGTTTCCCGGCTCACCACGCCGAGGGCCCGCGTTCCTCTCCGGGATGCCGCTCGCTCCGCGGGCAGGACGGTTCGCCCGGAGCTGCTCCAGGAGATCCGACAGCCGGCTGGGGCTTCCTCCTCGACGTGGCTGCTACCTCGACGTCCTGACGCGGAGCGCGACGCGTCCACGCTCTCCGGCGGCGAGAGCAGCGCATCCGCCTGGCGTCGCAGATGGGCTCGGAGCTCACCGGGGTGATGCTACATCCGGACGAGCCGCCGATCGGCCTGCACCAGCGCTGACAACGGCAAGCTGCTCAGGACGCTGAAGCGGCCTGCCGCGACTGGGTAACCTCGGTCATCGTCGTGGAGCACGACGAGGAGACGATGGAGCAGGCCGCGACCGGGATCGTCGACTTCGGCCCCGGCGTCGGCGAGCTGGGCGGAGCCATTGTCGCCCAGGGCACGCCCGGCCGAGGTGATGGCCAATCCCCGGAGCTCGACTCCCGAAATGGCGCCCACCTGAGCGGGCCCGCAGGAGATCGAGGTCCCGGCGTCAGGCGACCGCCCCGCCGGGGACCGGCGAAGCTGGTCGGAGGGAGCGAGCGGAGAACAACCTTCCAGAACCTCACCGTGGAGTTCGCTCGTCGGGCTGGCGCGCTGGTGGCGGTCACCGGGGTCAGCGGCGCGGGGAGTCGACCCTGGTCGATCCAGAGCCTCCCACCCGGCGCTCGCCCAGCGGCTTGGCCGACCGAGGGCCCGGGTGGTGCCGGGCGGCACAAGGTGTGAAGGGCGTGGAGCACGTGGACAAGGTGATCGACATCGATCAGAAGCCCATCGGTGGCACGCTGCCAGGCGAAAACCCGGCGATCGGATAGCTTGGTGTTCCCTTTTCGACATGGC
>ERZ1370068.4923-contig-3972_pt1 | contig 47128 bp, 65 predicted proteins | sample MGYA00561227_ERZ1370068 | MGnify/ENA primary metagenome ERZ1370068 (study PRJEB38410, sample SAMEA6850437) | metagenome | study: Metagenomic assessment of the ecological functions of the soil: analysis of the soil microbiota associated with the... | reverse complement strand
TGAGGCAGATCGTCGGACGTCGACCGCCATCATCTTCAGCTTTCGAGGGATTCCGCGCTGGCGTAGCCTTTGCTCGTCGACCCCGAGGTAGCCGCTGCCCTTGACGATGCTCGCGTCGAGCGACAAGCCGATGCCGTTCGGCGGCTTGAAACGCGAACTGCACGTCACGCCCCGCCGCGCCGCCTTTCTAACGTCGCGATGATGCCAAGGCGATCGACCGGACGCCGCAAATGGTCCGAGCGCCACGCCGAACGAGGCGGAGACCTCGACCTGGAGATTCGCGAAGCCAAGCCGCCGGCCGGGTTCAGTCCGAGGTTGATGAATTTGCAGCCGAAACGGTCCGGTGGGCAGCGTCTGGCATCGGGCAAGCTGGACAGCAGGCCGTGCCGGTGCCGTTGATGAAGCGCAGCGGTGCCCGCTCTGTCGGCTTCCACCACGACGTCAGAGTGCGACCTTTGATGCCGCCGTCACCCAGAATCATCCTGAGCGAAGCCGCCGGACGGCTCGGATGGTGGCCACCGCGTCGTGCGCCGAGAAAGCGCAGCAGCGGCTCGCCGTTTTGCAGCCGCAGCGCGACGCCGAGCTCGCCGATCGAGACCGTGACCTTGATCGTTGCTGATGACGAGCGCGCGCCGCCGGCTTTGCTTGCGTCAGCTCGAGGCCGAAGCTGCAGCCGCTGCTCACCCGCGCAGGCCCGGAGGGGCCACCGGCACCAGGACGCTGACGGTCGTGGCGTGCCCAGTGAGCTTGAGCGTGACGTCCGTGCCGTCGATCGGCTTGTTCTTGTCGACGGCAAGCGTGAGGGCAGCCTTGATCGCGGACGGCGGCGTGACGTTGAACCTACGACGCCGCCGCCGAGGCTCGGTGCGACGGCCGCTTCGGCACTCTCAGCGCCGTCCGGGCTTGCCGGCAGCGTTGGGCAGCCCCCCGGGCGATCAGTGGCGAGTGCACCGGAGATCGGTGCCGTGAACGTGCGGATCGATGAGGCTGCCAATGAGCAGCGCCGATCGATGCCGAGCGCCGCCTGCGCAAGGTCGGCGATACCGGGCGGCGTGGACGCGGCACCGAGGAGCGAGGCCAGGCTTGTCGGCTTCTGTGCGACGCGGCGGGATTGGCCTGCGCATCGCCGCTCAACATCAGGAGAATCTCGCCGATGGTCAGCCCGCTCGGATACCGGGCCGTTGCGTCGAGGTTTCTCTCGCAGACGCCCGGATCTGCCGGAGCACCGGTCGACGACCGCGAGCGCGGCAGTGAAGTCCGCCGCCGCCGGCGGCGGCGACCGCCTGCTGCACGCAGCCAAGCTGCCACGAGCGCCTCGCCAACGATGGTCGCAGCAACGGCCAGCGATTCCTTCGCGCCGTTGTGCTCTTTGAAGTCGACGAGGTCCGGGATCGCGGGCGGAGCGGCGGGGGTCTTGAGACCGAACGCCTCCCACAGCAGCGTGGTGACGTTGTCGGTCTGGTCGGCGAGCGAGAGCCCGGCCGGCGCCGAGCGCGCGGCCGATCGATGCCTCGTACCAGGCAAAACGCCTCGCTTGAGTACCCGGTCGGGCCCGGCCATCGCAAAGTCCTCTATGGACCGCCGCGTACCGGCACGGCCCGGTGACCGACCGGTTGGGCATCGTCACGGCGCCCGGCACCGTGTTCAACCGCGACTGGTCTGGCTCCGCCGACCGGTTGTAATACGCGTTTTGTGCGCGTGTGAGCGAACAGCGGCGGGCATTGAAGCACAGTGAAGGGAGTGAAAGCAAATGACCGGACGCACCGGATTGCTTCGTTCCGGCCGCCGAAGCATTGCCCGCACTACGCAGGGACGGCGCGCCCCGGCACATCGCCTTTTTCACGTACGCGATGTCGGGGGGCGGCGCCGCGCGCCGCACCGTCGAGCTGGCGAACGGATTCGTGTCCCGCGGCTACGATGTGGACCTGGTGATGCTCAGCGAGAAGAGCAAGTACGCAGACAGAATGTCGCCCGGCGTACGCCGCGTCGTGCTGGATCAGCCGCAATGGTACGGCCGTTTGCCGTTCCGTTTGATGAGGCTTTTGCTGGGCGTCCCTGCGCTGGCTCGCTATCTGCGAGTGCGGCAGCCCGACATCATCGTGGCGGCCGGTGACCGAGTTCACCTGACCTCGGTGATCGCTTGGCAGATCTCCGGAAAGCCGATGCCGCTGATATTGCGCGCCACCAATTCCGTGTCTGGAAAAAGGTCAAGGTGTGGGCTCCGATGCGCATGATCGTGGATCTCCGTCGGCGGTGGCCTATGGCGTATCGTGTACCGGAGGGCGACGCGAATCGTCGCGGTCTCCGATGGCGTTGCCGAGGAAATCGTTCGCCTGGCGGACCTGCCGCCCGGGGCCGTCACCACGGTGCTCGAGCCCGTCGTCGACGATTCGCTGGCCGAAAAGGCGAAAGGTCCCCTGGTTCACCCTTGGCTCGAGCCGGGTCAACCTCCGGTTCTCCTGGCCGTCGGTCGTCTCAGGACGCAGAAGGACTATCCGACGCTGCTCAAGGCCTTTGCCATGGCTCGCAAGAACCGCCCTCTGCGACTGATGATACTGGGCATGGGGCCGCTGCGATCCAAGCTGCAAGACATGATCGTGGCGCTGGGTGTCGAGTCCGACGTCCACCTCTTCGGCTATGCCGAGAACCCCATGGCCTGGATGGCGCGGGCTTCGCTGCTCGTGCTCTCCTCGGTATATGAAGGGTTGCCCGCCGTGCTGATCGAAGCGCTCGCGTGCGGCTGTCCCGTGGTAAGCACCAATTGTCCGAGCGGCCCGTGGGAAATCCTCGACAAGGGCGCGTACGGCAGGCTCGTTCCCTGCGGCGATCCCGCGGCCTTGGCCGAGGCGATCCTCGCCACGCTGGACGTACCCGTAGATCGGCAGCGGCTCCGTGATCGGGCCCGCGTTTTCGACTCGGAAACATCCATCGATCGCTATATTGCCACCTTCGAGGACGCGATCGCGCGTCACCGGTCCGGGGCTCCGTAGGTGCCGGACATCGAGCGCGGGAGCGCATCGACGTGCTCTACACGGGCGGCTTGCCCGGTGTCCCTGCGCCCGGCGGCGTCCTCGCAGAAGCCTCGGTCGACCTCTATCTCTATGACGATGCGACCGGTCAGCCGATGACGGTGGTCGGCGGATCGTCCGCCGTCTGCGCCCCGCAGGCAGCTTCACAGTCAGCTCGAGCGCGCGGGAAGCGGTCGATCCGCCTCGACGACTTGATCAGCCCGCCGGGCTCTCCTGCCGGCGTGGTGAAGCTGGGATTCGGGATAATGGTCGTCGGCGGCGCGAACCCCGAAAACGTGCAGGTGTCGAGCGTCGTCAACGCCAACGCCGGAAGAACTTCGAGCTGAGCGTCTTCGGCTTCGACCCCGTGATATTAGCGGTGCCGTAGTCGATGATCGTCCGCCCGAGGTGACACCGCGTCACCCTCGGGCGGAACGATCCTCACCCTTGCGACGTCTGTTCCACTTTGGCGCACCAAATCTCGAAGGTCTCCGTCGAGAAAACGTGTGCCTGAATGCGCCGAGGTGATACGCGTGGCGCGCAATTCACCACCCCAGTCGTCCGGAAGGAGACCTCTTTATGTTTATGCCTCTAGTGAACCCGGAAGCCGTCCGGCAGCACGGGACTCGGTCCCGTTGCGCCATCCCGACGATGCGGACTGATATCCGCGCGCGCTCCTTCTCGCAGTCTGTCTCAGCATGGTGCTTGCTGTCGGGACGGCGTACGCGGCCGACGCCGAGTTCGTGAGCCTCGCGCAGGGAACATCCATCACCGGCTCACCGATGGATCTGAGCTATGCGGGCACGTTCAACATCGACGTGGGTCCGCCGTTCGACGGCCCGCTCACCGAGGCGTACTGCGTCGACATCAGTCATCACATCGCGATCGGCGACGTCCGTCCCGCAAGTGACGCCGGCGTATCCCTGCCAGGTCGTCTACATTCTCAACGCCTACTATCCCAATGCGGCTCACCGCTGGCGCCGACGAGCTCACGAGGCCGCCGCCATTCAGGCGGCGATCTGGTTTTCACCGACGGTTTCCGGTCATCAGCGGACCTGCCGACATCAAGGCCCGCGCCGAAGCCATCATCGCCGACGCGAATGGAAGCAACTGCGTCCCGGTGTCCGATCGTCCCGCAAAGCATGACGGTGACGCCGGCGTCGGCGACCAACTATCTGCCAGCCGACGTGAACTCCACGACGTCGTCGCGACCCTGACCGGCTCCGACAACCAACCGCTCGCGGGCTATCCGGTGACCGTCACGCATCACCGGCGTGTCCGGCGGTCAGTCGTTCTCCGGCACGACCGACAACGCGAGGCAGCTGCTCGTCAGCTATGCGAATACGTTCGCGGCGGCCGGGAGCGACACGATCCACCGCGACGGCCACCTTCTCGACGTGCCGGTGGGACTCGAGTTCAAGCTTCCCTGGACAAGCAGGGCATCGTCCTCGCTGGGGTGCCGGTGACTGGTGTCGTGCAAGCAACGGCGCAGAAGAATTGGGCGCCCGCCGCTTGCGGCGACGGCGCCATCAACCAAACGGGCGAGCTCTGCGACGACGGCAACGCGATCGACGGCGACGGCTGCGATCTCGAACTGCACGCCGACCGGCGTGCGGCAACGGCGTCGCAGACGGCGCCGCGAGCTCTGCGACGACGGCAACCTTGATCGACGCGGACGGGTGCGACGCGAACTGCACGCCGACCGCGCTGCGGCAACGGCATCCCGACCGCGCGGCGAACAGTGCGACGACGGCAACTCAGACGGACGGCGACGGCTGTGACCCCAACTGCACGCCGACCGCGTGCGGCAACGGCGTCGTCACGACGCGGCGAGCAATGCGACGACGGCAACCCGGTCGACGGCGACGGCTGCGATCAGCAACTGCACGCTCGACCGGCATGCGGCAACGGCGTCGTCACGGCGCGGCGAGCAGTGCGACGACGGCAACCTCGTGAGCGGCGACGGCTGCGACTCGAACTGCACGCTCGACCGGCTGCGGCAACGGCGTCGTCACGGCGGCGAGCAGTGCGACGACGGCAACCTCGTGAGCGGCGACGGCTGCGACGCCAACTGCACGCCGACGGGCGTGCGGCAACGGCATCGTCACGGCCGGCGAGCAGTGCGACGACGGCAACCTCGTCGAGCGGCGACGGCTGCGACTCGAACTGCACCGCCGACGCGGCTGCGGCAACGGCATCGTCAACCGCGCGGCGAGCAGTGCGACGACGGCAACGTCACGAGCGGCGACGGCTGCGACTTCGAACTGCACGCCGACGGCGTGCGGCAACGGCGTGCATCACGGCCGGCGAGCAGTGCGACGACGGCAACCTCGTGAGCGGCGACGGCTGCGACGCCAACTGCACGCCGACGCGGCTGCGGCAACGGCGTCGTCACGCCGCCGCGAGACGTGCGACGACGGCAACACCGTCGACGGCGACGGCTGCGACACCAATTGCACGACGACCGCGGTGCGGCAACGGCGTCGTCACGACCGCCGGCGAGACAGTGCGATGACGGCAACACCATCGACGGCGACGGCTGCGAGATGGATTGCCTGCTCCCGACGTGCGGCAACGGGTCGTCGATACGGCCGCGGGCGAGCAATGCGACGACGGTAACGTCGCCGACGGCGACGGCTGCTCAGCGACCTGCCAACTCCAGGAGATCTGTCACGATCTCCTCGACAACGATGGCGACAGCCTGATCGACTGCGAAGATCCGGACTGCCCGATATCGCGAGCAGATCCTGAAGGATCCCGCGGCCATCAAGTTCCGTAACGCGCCGAAGCAGGATTTTCTGCACGTGAACGGCGGCGTCATCCCGCTCACGCCGATCAGCCCGGCGACCGAGACGACGGGCTTCCTCCTCGACAACGCCGGAGGGCGTGCTCTTCCGGCAGATCCTTCCGCCTGGAGCGATGGTCCCGCAGGGAGCCGTCAAGCTCCGGTTCCTCGACAAAGCAGCGAAGAGCCTCGGCGGTCTCAATCGTTTTCAGCTCTACCTCAAGGGAGGCATCTGGCACGCGTCCGTCTTCGCGTATGGCGACCTGGGCGCGGCGACCGTGCCGACCATGGCGACTCAGGTGCTGATCGGGGACGACTCGTTCATCTACAAGGCGACGTGGACCCAGACGAAGCACGGTTGGAAGCTCGAGTTTCCGCGCGTCCATCACTGAGGCCACCTCTTCGACCGCGTGCGCTGCGGGCGCACGCGGTCGCTGCAATGACCTAGGTTCGAGACATCACCGACCGCGTGTCCCTCGCCCTTGCCGCAGCCCGGGCGCGGCTCTTTGCTGAGCGGCATGAATGGCGCGAACTCGCTGAGAGCGCGTACGTCGTGCGCTTGCGAGAGACGAGGTCGATCCGTGACGCTGTCGTCCGGCGTCTTCGAACGGGGCGTCGAACTTCCGACGCCGGTTCTACTCACGTGATCCTCCGCGTGTCGTCGAGGATGCTGACGGAACGTAACCTCCGCAACGCCTCGACAGACTTGCGCGTCGTGTTCAGGGAGCGTTGTGGGGTTCTCAAAAGACGTTGATCTCGCCGGCGTCGATCCGGGCCAAGAGTTCGAGGCGACGATGCTCCATCGCATCGATCTCCCCGATCGTCAGCCCGAACTGGACCCGGCCCGGCGCGACCCGCACCCCCGCTTCCGGATCGAGATTGTCGCCGGGGGCGACGGCACGCAGGACGCCCGCCTCATCCGCCGCCAACTGTCCGAGCACGCCGAATTTCGCGAGGTCTTGCCGAGAAACGAGGCGCAGACGATCGATCTGACTGCCGCGGCAGGCCACCCGTGCGGATCTCGTCGAAGTGCCACGTGAAGAAGTTGTAGAGCACGCCCCCAAAGGCAATCCCGTTGTCGATCGAGAATACGCGCGGGTTCGATGGGTCGGTGGGCATCAGGAAGTTGCTGCTGCGCGCATCGCGGTGAGCGATCAGATAGGCGAGCAGATTCAGGTTGGCGAAATGGAACGCGTACCGCGCATCCCGCGAGTAGCGTTCCGGGTCGAAGGCCCGCTCGGGCTGGGACACATCTTTGGAGCCAGACGGCCAATCCGCCGAAGACGCTTCGGGTCCCGTCGAGGTTCGGCTCGGCGGCTGGGTCGACGATGCGATAAACGTCCAACGAGATGCCGCGCGCGACGACCGGCGGAATGGGATAGTCGGCGGGATCCAGAAACAGCTCCTGGACCGCCCATGCCCCCACTTCCCGGCGCGGCGAGTTGTTCCACCCGTCGCCGCCTGCCGGAGCCGCCTTCCACTTTACGCACATCCGGAAGCCGTCCTGGAAGACGAGCGTGAGCTTCCTCGCACCCATGACGCCGCCGCCGGCCGCGTGTTCGGCCGCGATCGTGAAGTCGTCTTGCAGGCGTTTCTCGAGCGTCGCTGGCGGCGCGGAAGCGTGGAATCCCGGGTCATTCGATGACGATCTTCTGGCCGGCCGCGAGAGCGAGGAGTGATGCGGCTTTCCTAGATTTGCGATTCTGCGTCGAGTCACGGGCTTCCAGCGGGGTCTCTCGGAACCGGGCGCCGCCGGGGCATGCTGTCGCATTCGGAACAGCGTCTACCTCTCGAGATCGTTTGTCGAGCGCGGCCGCGGACAGAATCCGGACTCGGTGCCGTTCACGAGTGTCGATCGCAAGCACACCGCACCGTTCGACGTGATCACGCTGGCCGCATTGTATCCCGATCACGACGCCTACGTATCCGCCTTCAACGTGGCGACCGATCGAGCGGTCCAAGCGGGATTCATCCCGCCGGCCGACGCCGCGCTGATGAAGGCTGCCGCGGCAGCGTCCGAGATCGGGATGAGCTGCAGCAACCCTGCTCAACGATTCGAGACACGACGTCACGGCATCAGTGTCGCCCGGATGGTCGTGATGCGACGGATCGGGAGCGGCTGTGACCAGCGACGGTTTGTGCATCGTCAGCACGATGACCGACGTCACCCGCGACCCGCTGAGATCTCCGGAACGGTTCGAAGGTCTCCCGGAGGGCTATCGCCCCCGGGAGCCCCGAGTACCGCAAGGTTCGCGAACTCGAGCCAACGAGGGCGAGGTTCATGTTGTTCTCGCAGAAGAGCTGCCTCCGACCACCCAGGTTGACGAGAGGCTAGTGTCCCGAGTCTGAAGTCCGTTGCCAAAGGCTGCGAGGGATTTTCGGCGGGGCCAAGGCGCGACGACGACGGCATAGTCTGGACTATTCCGAGGAGGAGCAACGCGGGCCCCGCCGAAAAGACCCGTAGAATTTGGTGACGGACTTCGGACTCGGGACACCAGTCGTCGCGCCGCCCAACAAGGCGCTTGCAGCCGACGGGCAGGCCCGCTTGGATTTCCGCGCAGACTCTCGCACTGCCGGCGGCCGCCGGTGGGTGGTTGACCCGGGGCGTCCTCCGGTCGACACCGAGCCGCAACGCGGGGCGCCCGCAGCGGAGCGCCGATCCGTTAGGCCCGTAACGCCCACGTCCACCTGTGAGAGGCTCAGAATGTCACGGCTTCATACCGGCGGCTGTCTCTCGCGGCTCGGTCCGTTTCCAAACCGTCGGCCGGCCCATGATGGTGATGGTTTGCCACCGCACCATGTGCCAGCGCGCCACTGGTAGCGCGTTCTCCGTAGAACCGGTCTTCTTGAAAAGCAGGTGGAGCTTCGAGGCGAATCGCTTGCCATCTATAGCCATCGCTCGTCTGACCATGGCCGTCTGCTGCACTTCAGCTTCTGCCAAACGTGTGGCAATCGGATTGGCCTTACTGCTCGAGCGCTTTCCGACGACGCAAATCGTCTATGCAGGAACGTTCGATGATCGCACCTGATCATCCCAGATTCGCACATCTTCACCGCGAACGCGGCGCCTTGGTCCCTGTTTCCGAGTGGCGTGCCATGCTTCACGCAGCACATGTTCAAGGCCGATGGCACGCGCGAAGCTCCGGTCGCAGTAGCGTGAGCGGCACGGTCCGCATAGCAGAAACGACGACGCGGTGGCCGGGTAAACCCCGTTACTCGATCTCCTGCGTCGACTACCGCGCGCGCACGTCGCGACCGACGACGAGGCGTTGCGTTTTCTGGAGCAGCATCGCCTGTTCGGCCGCGGACTCGGCTGGACCGACGTGCACCTGCTGGCGGCCGCCGCGCTCAGCCACTTCCCGCTGTGGACCATGGACCAGCGACTGAGAGACGCCGGACGGCGCCTGCGCCTCGCGTTCGGCACTATGATGGCGATGTGCATGCGCGCAGTGCCGTCGGTACAACCGCCTGCCGACAGGAGGACGCCATGACGGCGCGGGTCGTCTGCATCTCGAGAACTCACGACGGCGCACGGCGAAGAGATCGGCAACCTCGTCGCCGAGCGTCTCGAGTTTCGCTACGTCGACGAGCAAGTGATCTCAGCGCGCCGCGCACCTCGCGCGGGTCGATCCCAAGCTGGTGGTGGCCGTGGAGCAGCGCCAGCCGCTGCTACGGCGCGTGCTCGACAAGCTCACGGCGGCACGTGGTCTGGTCGGACCGGCCGCGCTCACCCCGGTGCTCCCGCGTCGGGTGCCTTCGACGATCCGCACGGTCACCGTGCCTCCGCGGACGATCTGCGTCTCCTCATCCAGGCGGCGATCCACGAGATCGCCGACCAGGGTACGCGCGGTGATCCTCGCGCACGCCGCGTCGATGGCGCTCGCGAAGCGGCGCGACGTCGTGCGCGTGCTGGTCACGGCATCGGACGCGACGCGTGCCGAGCGCCTCGCGGCGACGCACGGCCTCGCCGCCGACGCCGCGGCCGCCGAGATCGCGGCATCGGACCGCCACCGGCGCGACTACTTCCAGCGCTTCTACGACGTCGCCGAGGAGCTGCCGACGCACTACGACCTCGTGATCAACACCGACGTGCTCACGCCGGAGCACGCGGCGGACGCCATAGCCTGCGTCGCCTGCGCCCGCGCGCGCGATGGCTCAGTGACCAGCTCGTAGTCGCCGAGCCCGGCGCCGCCATCACGGGCGCGGAAGCGGTCGAACGTCGCACGGCCGGGATCCCGCGGTCGTCGAGGTACCTGCGGCGAACGGCAGTTCAGGGGCGAACGTCCGACTTTGGGAAATATGTGTACGCCTCCCGCCAGCGCCGGAAAAGCCCGCCAGAAAGTACTATCAACTCAAGCACCGGTGAAGCGCACCGTCATACCACTGGTCGGCCAGTGACACCGAGCGCGAGCAACGTTCTGCAAAGCGCCGCGACGCTCCGCCTGCAGGCTCTGACACGTCGATCAGCAGGGCGTCGACGTCGGCCTGTTCGGCGTCGTATCGATCGTCGTTTGCTGGCTGGCGTTCTCTTTGGCCTGAGAGCGTCGATCGTCGCCTCCCTGGTCGGCACTCGTCCGGCCTGCGCGTGGGCCGCGATGTCGGCGTCGAGCGCCGCGTCGTCGTCGCAGGCCCGGCGTGCAGTCCTTGATGTACGATGAATCCGTCGCTCCGTCGTCCGCGAGATAGATTCGACAGAGCTGGCGGTGAGTGATCGCCAGTGGCGCTTCCAGCCGGCCCGAGATGACACTCTTGCTGGCCGAACTGGCGGCGACGCAGGTCCCTGCATCATCGAAGGCGCCCGTCTCTCTCTCCCGGGAGCCGGACCCCACAGCGGCGTGCCGCCCGGTGATGTTCTTCGCCGAGACGAGGATAGTTCCCGTCTTGGGAATCGATTTCTGACCTTTGCAACCGTCGACCGCGGTGAGAGCCAGGACGCCTGCAGACACACTCAGGCCCGCGCGAGCACAAACGATAAACCGGACAACGTGTCTCATGATGGTCCCCCTCTCCAGTGCAGGAGGCGTAACCAATGGCGGAACAGGTGTTCCGTCGGAGGTTACGCCCTTCCTTGTGGTGAATGCGGGCGGGAGAAGCGGATCACCGCCCTCCTGCATCCAACGACCTCAGTGGAAGGAGAGACACATGTCACGCATCGCACCCAGCCACACCCATCCTCGCCGCACGCTCTGCTCCGGCATCTGGCCGTCGCCATCCTCGTCGCCGGCGCGCTGCTATTCGGCGCGACCGCAGCGCATGCCGCCTTCGGGACGCCAGGCAAATGCCCGGCGGCGAAACTCAAGAGCTGGGGGCAATCTGCGGAAGTGCCAACGGAACGGAGAGAGGCCAAGCTGGTGCAGGGGCAAGCCGGCCGACCTGGCGAAGTGTCAGGACGAAGTTCAACGCCAAGCTCGCAGCGCTCAACGCCAAGGCGTATGGCCGCCGCGGCCATCGCCCAATGCCGGTACCGCGACAACGGAGACAGCATCGATCACCGACCACGATACCGGGCCGATGTGAGAAGAAGAACGCCGGCAACGTGCTCGATGTCTCAGCTGGACCGACGCCATGACGGTCCTCGTGGGGCTGAACTGCACCAGTGCCGACGGTACAACCTCGGCTCTCTACCACGATTGGCGCCCGCCCAACGTCAACGAGCTGGTAAACATCGTCGACCTCGGTGTGGCGGGTGTGGGTTCGAAGCCCCTGCATCGACCCCGTCTCGGGCCGACGTCCCCGAGCGCCGACTACTGGTCGTCCACGGACGTACGCGACCAATCCGCTCGGCGCGTGGCATGAACTTCGGTGGGGCCAGACGTCGGCGCTAAGACCGCCGGCGACTACGTTCGTGCGCACGGGCGGCTTGCATCGATCATTTGGTATCACCACGCTCCGTACGACTGTGGCGAACGGCAGCCTGCGAACGTCCGATTTTGGGAAATATGTTACCCCGCCAGCGCGAAAAGCCCGCCAGAGTACTATCAACCGCTCGCCGCCGCTCAGGCGATCAATTCAACAAACGAGCGGACATGCCCGTGTTCTCTTGCAGGTCTACGCGAAGAGGAGTGGATTTTTACTTTACCTCAAGCCGGCAAAATGTCCGTGACGGGAGGAGTGATATCATGCTGCATCTATTCGCTCGCTGCCTTCTCATAAAGGCGCTGCCCACTGTTCGCCATTCCGACATTCCGTGCCCCGGCTACAGCAGGGAAGCGGTAGGGACCTCGGCGGTTGCCACACTGAAGCCTGCCCGCCTCCCGCCGCCACAGTAAACCCGCCGCAGCCTGCCGCCCTCTCGCGTGTGATACGGATGCCCAAACGTGAATCCCCGCGCCGGTTTCCATCTCGAGCCCAGGTGCTCTGGCGCAATCCGCACCCGATGGCACCCTCCTCCATTACCAGTATGGGGGCATGCATGATGTGGTTCACCGGCCTTGGGTGCGACCGCCACCAAAATCGGAAGCGGCTGGAAGTCTCGGTCATGTCTTTTTCTGGTGGTGACGGGGTGATCTTCGCCATCAACGACGCCCGGCGATCCTGCTCTACTATCAGTATCGGGGCATGAGCGACGGGTCGCCGGCCTGGGGTGGCAAGGCACGGCGAAGATCGGCAGTGGCTGGAACTTCCGTCAGGTCTTTCTGGTGGTGATGAGATCTCGTCATCAACGACGCCGGCGATCTGCTCTACTATCAGTATCGGGGCATGAGCGACGGGTCGCCGGCCCGCAAGTGTTGCAAGGCAGGAAGATCGGCAGTGGCTGGAACTTCCGTCAGGTCTTTTCTGGTGGTGACGGGTGATCTTCGCCATCAACGACGCCAGGCGATCTGCTCTACTATCAGTATCGGGCCATGAGCGACGGGTCGCCGGCCTGGGGTGTTGCAAGGCAGGAAGATCGGCAGTGGCTGGAACTTCCGTCAGGTCTTTTCTGGTGGTGACGGGGAGATCTTCGCCATCAACGACGCCGGCGATCTGCTCTACTATCAGTATCGGGGCACTGAGCGACGGGGTCGCCGACCTGGGGCGCGCAATGGCACGAAGATCGGCAATGGTTGGAACTTTGCCGCCGTTCTTGCGGAGATGCGGTGAGCCCGCCCCACCGCGAGCCACCGCGCCACTTTGGCCGGACTCACGATCTTGGAGAGTCGGATCGGTTTCCGTAGCCGCGGGATGACGCGGCGAAATCCGGCCGCCACGAGTTAACCCGTTGTTCGAAGCTAAGCTGCGACAGACAATCGGCTCGCCGTCATTTTAGGGGAACGAGAATATGGGAAAGCAGATCGTGTTTGGTGACGATGAAGGTTCAATCTATGCGATCACCGGCGATGGCGACCTTCTTTGGTACCGCGATGTTACTCGCGATGGCACGCCCGGTTGGGCGATGAACTCCGGCAACCGGATCGGATCCGGGCTGGCAGGATTTCGCTTGGCCTTCTCCGGCGGGGACGGCGTCATCTACGGCATCAAGAACAACGGTGATCTTCTCTGGTACCGGGATGTGCCCCGCAGCGGGACACCCGGCTGGGCGACGAACTCGGGCAACCGGATCGGATCGGGCTGGCAGGATTTCCGCTTGGCCTTCTCCGGCGGGGACGGTGTCATCTACGCCATCGAGAACGACGGCGATCTTCTCTGGTACCGCGATGTGCCCCACGACGGACGCCCGGCTGGGCGACGAACTCCGGCAACCGGATCGGATCGGGCTGGCAGGACTTCCGCTTGGCCTTCTCCGGCGGTGACGGTGTCATCTACGCCATCAAGAACGACGGCGATCTTCTCTGGTACCGCGATGTGCCCCGCAACAGGACGCCCGGTTGGGCGACGAACTCCGGCAACCGGATCGGATCAGGCTGGCAAACCTTCCAGGGTGCCTTCTCGGGCGGCGGCGGGGTCATCTACGGGATCGATGGCGTCGGACGCCCGCTGTGGTACCGCGACCTTCACCGAGACGGGACAGCAGGGTGGGCCCCAAGGTCGGGCGTGAAGCCATTGGTAGCGGTTGGAAAAACCTAGAATGGGTGCCGACACCAGCAGCTTCGGACATTCATCGATCGTTCAGCAGGCAAGCCCGCCCTCGGTCCCAGGCGGCTCCTTGTCGTCCTTGCCGAATACGCCAACGACGCGAGCGGCAACTATCCACCCTTCTCGAGCATGCACCCGCTCGAGTACTATGAGCGGATCGGGTTCAGTCACCCGTCCCGCCCTTCACGACCAGAGCCCCTGTCAATCCTGGGCAGTCTCACCGACTATTTCCGGGAGTGCTCCCTTGCGGCGTTTTTGGCTCGATCGCGCCGGATTGGTTGGGCCCATCGCAATGGGCACGCTCATAGACTCGGGTCCAGAGGACTCGCGCCCAACAGATCCTCCGATCGTGTCGCCGACCTCGATCCGCGGGTGTTCTTCGATGCCGACGAGGACGGCAACTTTGTGATCACGCCCAGTGAGTTCGTTGTGCTCGTCGTTGAGAACATCAAAGGCTCTGCAGCCCGCCAATCGCGACAACCAGCCGGTCAAGGTCCGTATCGACATCGCTGGGCTGCCCGTCACAAAAACGGTCACCCTCCATGTGGCATTTGCTGGCCCGCTAACGCCCTTCTACCAAGTAGCTCATGAAACGTCGCACTCATTCGGCACGCTCGATTTGTACAACAGCGGCGCGGGAACGCACTGATCACTCTGATGGGTGGTTATTCTTTCTTCAGCGACGACCAAGGCAGCGTTCACCTCGATGCCTGGCACAAGCTCGCGTTGGGATGGGTGCGAACCCCGGCGCCGACGACTGACGCGTCACGGTGACGAGCAGCTCATCGAGAGCTCGCCCCGACAGCCGAATGGAGCAATCATCCTCTGGCACCCCGCTCGTGACACGAAGGAATACTTCCTGGTGGAGCGACGCAGGGTCGGCGGTGGGCAGCGGAGCTACGACGGCAGCTTTCCCGGCGATGGTGCGCTGGTATGGCGCATCACGCCGGGGACTCCAATCCGGCCACACATCTCGAGCTCACCCGATCTTGCTCTGGGCTCCAACTCAGTTTGGCAAGCAGGAACACAAACCCCGCCGCTCACCTGGAGCGATGGGTCGAGCCCCGGCGTACGCCTCAGCTTCAACGCGGGCTTTGGAGGAATCCTCCGCGTGAGCTGGCCGTAGGCAGCCCTCGTCCCAACGTCGTGACGCGCCCACCCTGCCAGACGTAATCCGCACGCGTCCAGACGAACGGCGTGGGGTTTTCGTTCCAGCGGGCGATGTAGTGCTCGATGTGCTTCACGAGGGCAGTGACCGAGTCGAACGATCCGCGACGCACGGACTTGCGCGTCAGAATGCTGAACCAGGCTTCCACTGTGGCGGACGGCAGTTCAGCGAAATGTCAACACAAAGTAGAAATGTCGTGTTTCTCCAGGCGGTCTCAGGCGGTCATCGCAACGGATCCTCCTCATCGTGAAACGTATCTTTCACAATTCGCCGGATCCGTTGCGATGACCGCCTGAGACCGCCTGGGAAACCGGACATTTTCACTTTGGGCTTACAGGCGCACGTCCGATAAGGGGAACTATGTCAACTCGCCGGGCACGAAAACCCAGCTAAAGATCAGCTAAAGATGACTATCAACAGGCTCTGAACTGCCGTTTGCCCGCACAGCACGAGCTTCACATGACCGGAGTCCGTGTCGGACATCACCCGCCGACCGCTCAGGCGATCCACTCGACGGACTGATCCTGACGCGGATCGTATACGCAGTGGACACCCGTCCGTACGCTCGCGGTCAGATGGTCGGCGAGGGCCGGACACACGTCTGCGATCTGGAGGATCGCGGCGCGGATGCGCTGGTCACCGCCACGCGACGGCGATCGACATCGGCTCCTGCCCGCCGCGGCCGACCGCCGAGCCCCACCGCCGCCCGTAGCTCGTGCTCCACCGCCTCGAGCTCGGCGCGAAGCCGGGTGGCACGACCGAGGTCATGGCACTGCTCCGCATCGTCGAGCTCGGCCTGCGCCTCCACCAGGCGCTTGCGGTAAGCCCGCCGCGCAGGCTCGTCGAGCAACTCGCCGGCGTCGCCGAGGCCGGCAACGACGGGCATGCCGGCGGTGCCGCGCAGGTCGTTCCTGCTGGCCGCGCTCACACTTGCGTCCGGATGACGCCTCGGCGTCGAGCGCGTCGAGCGTCCGGACGTGGAGCTCGCGCCCCGGCTGCAGCACGAGCTGCTGGAGGTGGGCCAGGCCCGCGCACGTGCGGGAGGCCGAACGTTTGCCCCCGGTAGGTGATCGTCCAAATCGGTCCCTGCCGGCGAAATGTCCCGTCGAGCGGCGCCGGCGAAGTGCCCCTCCTCCCCCGACCGATCTCTGCAGCCATGACAGGCTTCGCTATCGGCGATCGCTGCCAACATCTCTTCGGCGCGCGGCGCCCAGCCCGTCATGCCGATCGTCCGGAACTGCTCGAGCGCGGCGTGGAGGAGCGTTGCGGCTCGCGCGCGGTCTCCCGGCGCATCACGGCGCAGGTACATGCGTGCCTCATAGAAGTCCGTACGAGCGCGCATGGGCAACGATCCTTCCGCGTCAAGACCGCGCGGGCTTTCGCGAACCATTCTGCGGCTTCGTCGAACCTACCCTGCAGCCCGCAGAGCTCCGCGAGAGACATGCGCGCGTCCGTCATTACGAATCGGAAGTCGGGCTGCAGCCATTTCGTCCGCAAGTTGCGCTCGAGGATCTCGACGTGATCCGTCCGTCCGAGCTCTTCGAGGGTGGTGACCGCGAGCGACAGGAACAACGGATAGAACAATGTAGAGCCGGGTGCCCGCTCAATTGCGGGCATCACGGACTCGAGCCAGCGTAGCGCGTCGTCAGATCGTTCGAGATGCGCAGCCGCCCATGCCGCAGCGCACCGCGACGCTGCCGCTGCCCACTGCACCTCCGCCGAACCGTCGTGCGCCATTGCTTCCCAGGAGGCCAGCATCAGCTCCCATCCCTCTCCGGTGAGGGCGATCTGGCTGGCCGCGCGCAGCCATCATGAACACTCGGAGCCAAGGGACGTCTGGGACCCGATGGGAGATCTCGACCGCACGCCCGTAACTCGACGTGAACGAGGCTCAGATCGCCGAGAGTGGCGTGCGCGCGGGCCGTCAACGTCAGATGGAATGCCGCGAGGGCGATCTGTCCGCGCTGCAGCGCGGTGGCCGTCGCCTGCTCGAGCAGCGGCAGCGCTTTCCGGTATTCGCCGGCCCAGAACAGCAGAGCGATCGGGTCGTTCCCGGCCCGTGCCAGCGCGTCTTCTCTGGAGCTGAATCCCGTGTAAGCGAACATCATCTGCTGCGCCGGATGGCGAAAGCGGCAGCTGCCACAGATGCGCCACGACCTCTTGCCGTTCCGGAGAATCGATCGGGATACCCGGGAGCTCCGGGTCGGCGGCCTCGCGGCGCTGAATGTCGTAGACCATCAGCCGGGCCCACGTCGTGTCGCGCCGACCGCTGAGGTAGCTCAGCCCTGCCGCGGCGAGCGACCAGGCACGCCGCGTCGACGTTGCCACCCACATCGCGTCTGCCGCATCGGCGAGGAAGTCGGCGGCTGCGTCGTTGCTCTCGGCCGCCGCGATCTTCCGCTGCGGCTTCGATAGCGGTCTCCTCCGCTTCGTCGAGGGCGAGATTCCACGTGAGTGCCAACGCGAGGCGGGCGAGGACGCGTGGGCGACGAGGGTCGCGCGAGCATCACAGAGTGCCAGCGCGATGTCGGAGGTACTCCGCGGCCTCGGCGAACGCTGCACTCTGCCTCCGCTCGCTCGGCAGCAACCAGGCTATAGGCGACACCACGCTCGGCGCCCCGGGCAACGATGCGCTCTGATGGTAGTGCCGCGCGATCTCCCCGGCGTGGTCGACAGCGCGCGCGTCGCCGCAGACCTGCTCCATCGTCTCCGCGATCTGCCGGTGGAGCCGTACCTGGCGCGGCGGGCTCAGCTCCGCGTACAGCGTGTGCCGCACGAGGGCGTGCGTGAAATCGAAGCTCTCGGCATCGCTGGCGGGCACGCAGCAGCTGGGCCGCCAGCCCTTCGTCGATGAGCGTCGAGCGCGTCCGCCTCATCGAGGCCGCGCGACGCCGGCGGCGAGGTCGAGGCGGAAGCTACCCGCAAACGCCGGCCGCGGCGCGCAGCAGGCTTTTGGCGGCTTCAGACAAGCGTGCCGAGCCGCCGCTGGATCACCTGCCGCACACCCTGCGGGATCCCCAGCGACTCGACCGGTGAGGCTCGAGGTCCAATGTCCCTCGTGGTGAACGATCTTCTGCCTCCTCCACGAGATGGAGCAGCACCTCACGGATGAAAAACGGGTTGCCGCTGGTCTCGGCGGTGATTGCGGCGACGAACGCCGCGGACACCGTCTGATCGGCGACGGCCTCCAGCAGCTGCTCCACTTCCGTGCGGTCCAGACCCCACGAGCGTGACCTGCTCATAGCTGGTCTCGCGCGGCAGGGCGCCGAGCGCATCCGGCGAGCGGCTGCGGCGGCGTGACGTCGACGTCACGGTAGGCCCCGAGTAGCAACACGCGGTGGCGCGCGCGCGAAGCGCGCCACGTGCCGCAGCAGCGCTGACGGTGGCCGCGTCCGCCCAGTGCAGGTCGTCGAGCACGAGCACTACGGGGGCGCGGGAAGATAGGACGATCAGCAACTGCGCGATCGCATCGAGCAGACGCACGCGCTCCTCATCAGGCTGCAGCGCCACCGGCTCCGGGCACGTCGATCAGACGCTCGCGCACCGCGGGCACCAGCCGCGCCAGCGGCGCGGCGCCGAGCCGAGGTCGGCGCGTAGCGCGTCGGCCGTAGCCGTGCGTGCGTGGTCGGTCAGCGCCTCGACGAACGGGCCATAGGGTCGTGTGGCTTCGCCTTCGTAGCAGCGACCCCACAGCACGAGCCGCTCCATCGTTGCGTGCCGTCTCGGCAAACTCCTTCGAGCGTCCGCGTTTTGCCGATGCCCGGCTCGCCCACGAGCATCACGAGCCCGCCGATCCCCGCCCGTACCTCGCGCAGCCTCGCCGTCAGCCGTGCCAGCTCGACGGCCCGGCCCACGAACGGCGTGTGCGTCAACAACGCCGTCGGTTGATCCTGCTGATACAGGACTTCACACGTCGAGGCAGGCGGCTGCGAGCGCCTTTGAGTCGGCAGCAATCCGCAGTCACGAAGGTGACGAGTTGCTGGCCAGTGAGCAGACTCGGCACCAGCGCACTGCAGAGAGATCTGGCCGGCGAGCGCGTGAGCGCAGAGACGACGCGCGACGACTACCGGAGTGCCGAAGTAGTCGCTCTCGTCGCGCAGTGCGTCGCCGACGTTCAGTCCGACCCGGATCGCCAGCCGCTCTCCGGCGGCGCGGCGGCGCGCTTCCTGCTGCATCGCCACCGCGCAGCGTACGGCATCCATGCAGGTGAGGCGAATACGGTCATCAAGCCGTCGCCCAACCACTTCACCTCCTGCCCGCCGTGGGTCGCCGCACAGCGCTTGAGCAGCCGATGATGCGCCCGAAAGATCCGTTGCGACTGCTCGTCGCCGCCGCGCTGCAACAGCTCGGTGGCATTCAACAAGTCGGTGAACAGGAGCGTGACGGGTGACGAACTCATGGGATGCGGGGGGACGCATGGACCGTATCCCGCCTGGGCAGCACCCGACAACAGAAACTACGCGTGGCAGTGCTGGAACGAAGTGGTCGTCGATCCGCTATGGATCACGCACATCGCGTGTCGCGCCGTCCGTGTCCCGCGTCAGGATGAGTCGGTCGAGTGGAGCGCGTGAAACGGGAGATGAGAGCTGGGCCCTCCTCGGCGTCCCTGCGTCCCCGCGGTCGGGCTCGGTGGGCGGCCGCGCGTCGCGCCTGGCGGCGATCTCGATCGCCGCCGCGTATCGGTGACCAAGTGCATCCGCGCGGCGATCCTCCAGATCGCGGAGGTCTCCCCGCCCTCGCCGACCATGCGCTCGACCACATCGCCAAAGGCACATCCGACGCTCGGTGAGCACCTGAGGAAGACCGCGTCAGCACGGGAACGACGTGCCGGTATCTCGCGGTCATCCGCTGCACCCGTCGGGTGGGTCGGCGGATGATCGCGGATTCCGATTTCGACGCGGATCACCGTACGTGGACGACATCGGGCGCATCGCGTGGACCGCGTGAACGGAGAGTAGAGTTGTCTCTGGGCGGCTACCCACCCGCTTTGTGTTGCCGCGTGCGGACCGGCCAGTGTACGGTCCCCACGTTCCTGCCCCCACATGAGCTCCGCACCCATCACGCTGCTCTTCACCGACCTGGTGAACTCCACCGAGCTGCTGCAGCGCGCCGGCGACGAGCAGGCGCAGCGCGATCTTCCAAGCCCATCACCGGCTCCTGAAGCGCTGCGTGGCCGCGCACGGCGGCGAAGAGGTGAAGTGGCTGGGCGACGGCTTGATGACCGTCTTCGCGTCGCCCGCCGACGCCGTGACGCTGCGCGGTGGCGATGCAGCAAGCAGCGCGCCGGCGGGCCGCTGGCGAGCGGCTCGCGATCCGCGTCGGTCTGCACGTCGGCGAGGCGCTCCGCGAGGAGAGCGACTACTTCGGGACGGCCGGTCGTGATCGCCCGCCGGCTCTGCGATCACGCCGCACGCCGGGCAGATCCTCTGCAGCGCGTTGGTCTCGGGTCTGCTGGCGGACCAGCAAGCCTTCACCTTTCGTGAATGCGACTCGCTCGACGCTCAAAGGCGTCGCAGCGCCGGTGGCTGCGTGTGAAGTCTCATACCAGCACGGATCAGCCGACGGCGCTGTTGACGCACACGCCCTTCGTCGGGCGTGCGCGACGGAGCTGGCGCGCCTGGCGACAAAGCTGCAGCGGGACGCGGGCGGGCAGCGGCGGCCTCGTGATGCTCGTCGGCGAGCCCGGGATCGGCAAGACGCGCACGCTCGAGGAGTTCGCGGAGACGGCCCGCACCGATGGGGCGCAGGTGCTCTGGGGCCGCTGCTACGAAGGCGAAGCGGCGCGACCGTACGGGCCGTTCGTCGAGGCGCTCGCGGACTACGGCCGCGCACACTACCGCCGAGGCGCTCCGGCACCGACCTGGGCTTCGGCGCCGCGCCGCTGGCGCGTCTGGTGCCGCGCGCTGCGCGAGCGCTGCCCGACATGCCCGAGCCGGTGGCGCTGCAGCCCGATGAAGAGCGCGCACGACTGCTCGATGCGATGGCGCAGTGGCTGATCGCGCTGGCCGAGCGCGCGCCGGTCGTCCTCGTGCTCGACGATCTCCACTGGGCCGACGCCGCCACCGTCGCGCTTACTGCGCCACGTGGCACGCTTCGCGGCGCGCCACCGATTGCTCGCTGCTCGGCGCCTATCGCGACGTCGACGTCACCCACGCAGCAACCGCTCGCCGATGCGCTCGGTGCCCTGCCGCGCGAGACCACGTACGAGCACGTGGCGCTCGGTGGCTTGACCAGCGAGGAGGTGGAGAAGCTGCTCGAGGCGGTGGACGAGAAGGTGGTCGGCACCCTGGCGACGGCGATTACCACCGAGACGAGCGGCAACCCATTCTTCATTCGTGAGGTGCTGCTGCACCTGGTGGAAGAGGGGAAGATGGTGTGGCGGGAGAGCGCGTGGACCTCGCCGCTCAGTGTCGAACGGGTGGGGATTCCGCAGGGGGTGCGCCAAGTCATCCAGCGCCGGCTCGCCCGTTTGCCCGAGCGAGCGCAGCGGCTGCGCACGCCGCGGCGGGCTGCTCGAGAAGCTTCCGCTTCGAGGTGGTGGCCCGCGTCGCCGAGCTGGAGGAGGGCCGAGGCACTCGACGCGATCGACGACGCGCTTGGCGGCACAGCTGCTGCGCGCGGGCGAGGGCACCCACAGCTTCGACTTCACGCACGCCCTGGTCCGCCATGCGCTCTACGCCGAGCTGAGCCCGCCGCGCCAGACGCGGCTCCACCGTCGGATCGCCGAAGCGATGGGGGCAGTGTACGGCGATCGAGCCGGCGAGCATGCCGCCGAGATTGCGCAGCAGTACTATCGCAGCAAAGACCTACCTGGTGCTGAGCGGGGTGTGAGCTTTGCGATACAGGCAAGCGACCGCGCCGAGGAGATGTATGCCCACGACGATGTGGTTCGCCTCATGCGCATCGCATTGGCGCTCATCCCGCGGAATGACCCTCGACGTGGCCGACTGCTCGGCCGACTGGCGTGCGGTCTGGCGTGGACGCCCAATTCCTGACGAGGTGCTGCAGGTCGCACAGGAAGCCGGTGAATTGATCGCGGACACCGAAGGCGCAGCGGCGGCGGCCGACTATCTCGGCAAGGCTGCCAACAATCTCGTAGAAGCCGGCTCGACGCAGTCAGCCTGGAAACTCGCGCGCCAGGGGATGGCATACATCGGAAAGCGTCGCGACCTGACGTGGCTGCGGCTGGCGAGCTACGACCTGATGCGTCGGGAGCAGGAAGACCCAGATTATCCAGGAATCCCCTGGATACACCGGAGCGCCGGGAGATGAGTGTCCTCTTCCAGTCGCTTCCACTCGATAAAGTCACCGGCATCATGTTCTTCTTTCCGGTCGAGTCGCGAGCTGAAGTGCTGCGCCGCTGGCCTGAGAATCACTGGTATCAATTCTTCTGGACTGGCGATTTTCGGGCGTGCCTTGCAGGGCTGGAGGAGTGGGCGACCCGCTGTGAACACGAGGGGCGAATCAATTTTGCGGCGAGCAATCTTGCCGCGTTGGCTCGCTGCCGGCTCGCTCTCGGCGAGATTGCGGCAGCTGATGATGCCTATGCACGTGCCGTCGCGGTCGGTAACCGGCTGCCTTTGGGCGCGGCCTGGGCCCTGGCATTGACGGCCTACGCCTTTGAACGCTGCGTTGCGGTCAATGAAGGCTGGGCTGAATTGATGTCGGCGGCGGGGCACCTGACTGCGCAAGGGGATGCGGAGAATGCCTATGCGCTTGCAGCGATCCAGGCTGGAGCGGCGGTCGCTCTCGCTCACGTCGGCGCGGGCGAAGCGGCGATCGAGCTACTCGCCGTCTTACCCGTCGCACTCGATCGCGCGCCGGCGTGGGCGGCGAACTATACGGCGATGGCTTGCAACGCTACCGCCACGTTGTGGTTCCTGGAACGCATCGACCACATCGATTGCCTCGAGCGCAACCTGCGGGACAAAGTCATCACCCCGGACTTTCGCTACCCGATGATGGATGGCCGGCTCGCTCTGGCGCGGCTCTGCGCCCTGCAACGGCGCTACGACGAAGCCGCCGATTGGTTCGCGAAGGCGCGCGTCGTGCTCGACGAGCAGGGGCGCGCCCGCTGCGCGCCATCGCAGATTTCGATGAGGCGCTCATGTACCACCGTCGCGGCGCGCCCGACGATGCGGGACGAGCGCAAGGGTTGCTGAACGCCGCGCTCGACCAGTTCCGCCCGCTCGGCATGACGGGCTGGGCGCGGCGTGCCGAAGCGATGCTCGCGGCTGCCACCGAGGACGCGCCCCCGATCGACAGCCGGCCAGCGAGCGACGTAGAGGGGGCGCGGTCGGCGTCGCTCGAGGGAACGTTCCGTCACCAAGGGCCGATTTGGACGATCACCTACCGCGGGCAGATGTTCGGGCTGCCGCACGTGCGCGGGTTGGCGCACCTCCAGCAGCTCGTCCTGCACCCCGGGCGCGAGCTGCACGTGCGGACGCTCGACGCGCTCGACGCCGAGGCAGCGCCCGGCGGGGGTGCGAGCGCGGCCGGCGCGAGCGACGCGCACGGCGATGCCGGCGTCGCCGTCGTCGCCGGCCTCGGCGACGCGGGCGAGCTGCTCGACGAGCCTGCGCGGCGGGCCTACCGCGCGCGCCTGGTGGAGGCGCGGGCGGAGCTCACCGACGCGGAACAGTGCCACGACCTCGGACGTACCACCCGGCTCCGCGCCGAGCTCGAGGCGGTGGAGCACGAGCTGCGCGCCGCGGTCGGGCTCGGCGGGCGGCCGCGGCGGGCGGGCTCCGATCTCGATCGCCGCCGGGTTTCGGTGACCAAGTGCATCCGCGCCGCGATCGTCCAGATCGCGGAAGTCTCCCCTGCCCTCGCGAACCATCTCACCGCGAGCGTCCGGACGGGTATCCACTGCGTCTCACAATCCGCGTCCGGACGAACGCGTCGACTGGACCGCATGACGAGATGTCGTCATGGCGTTCAATGGGGCAGTTGGATGAACCATCCGCCCGCCGTCTCCTTCCAGGTGGCGCTGTTGACGAAGACGTGATCGCCGAGGCGGAGCTGAAACGTCATGTCCGGCGTGTCCGCCGCCGACAGATCGCCGTAGCTCTCGATGAAGAAGGTCATCCGGCCGCTCTGCCCCGATCGTTCGCGGATGCGGACCCGCGCGACGCCGCTCCGGGTGCGCTTCGCCGCCGGGTCGCGGTACTCGACGCGACGCGGGCCGCGGCGCACCAGCGACCCCGCCGGGAGGGCGGCGCTGTGGACCACACCGTCGGCGTTGGTCGGCATCGCCGCGACCTCGAGCGGGAGCGCGTCGAACGGAGCGCATGGCGCGATGCTGCCGTGGATGGTCAGGCGATCGCCGTCCTTTGCGAAGCGGATGGTCGCCGGATCGCGGCCGATTGGGAGACAGGCGCAGGCGATCCCCTGACATTCACTGTCCTCGCAGTCGATCTTGCCGTCGAGGTCGTCGTCGGCGCTGTTGGCGCAGTCTTCGTGACAGAGGCGGTCGAGGCCGCAGTGTCCCGGGCAGCGGTCGTCGAGGTGGACGTCGCACTCCTCGCCGTCACCGACCTGTCCGTCGCCGGCGGTATCGGGGCAGGTGCCGTTGTCGTTGCCGCGGCAGTATCCTTGGTGGCAGCTGTCGTCCGAGGTGCAGGGGTTGTGGTCGTTGCACCTGGAGCCGTCTTCGCCGTCGCAACTCTCGAAGCCGACGATGCAGCCTTGCTCGCCCTTGGGCAGGCACTTGTCGGCCAATTCGCTGCAACACTTGTCGGCGGCGGCGCACGGGTTCACGCCGGTCGGGATGCAGAGTCCGCCTTCGCAGTGATCGGCGCCGTCGCAGTGGAGGCCGTCGTCACACGCCCCACCGTCGACGTCGCTGTAAGCACAGGCGCCACCCGAGCAGGTCTCGGACGTGCAGGGTTGTGGTCGTCGCAATCCCCGCCGCCCGCGCAGGGAACCGGACGGATGACTCCCGGTCCGTCGCACCGGCCGCCGAGGCTTGCATTGTCGACCGCCGAAGCCGTCACCTCGGCAGCCGTGGGATCTCCGGGATCGTACGTGCAGAGATCGAAGCAGCCGATCTTGTCCGCACGGTCGCAGAGCCAGCGCTTCTCTTCCGGTAGCGACGCTTGCGAGACCGGGGCCAGCAGTGTCCGCATCTTCAGCTGGTTCGAAGGGAGGTTTTGAATCGTGCACGAGACGCCGTGACTCAGGCCGCACGTGGCTCCAATCGGCCCCGGGTTGAGCGTATGCATTTGCGGGCAGGCATGACCGGCGCATTGGGCGCCGTCTGCGGAAGCCTCGGGGCACGTCGCCGGCGGGTCGTAGCCCGCCGCCGAGATCGGCAGGCAGGCGGTCCGCACCTCGTCGACGTACGCGCAGATGTTGCAGGGATACTGGAACAAGGTCGCGAGGGCTTCCGGGTCGGGACGCTTGAACGACGGCGGCGGTGGCGGTGGCTCGGGCGGCGGCGCTTCCTGGAGTCAGACAGTCGTGGATGAAGTTCGTGCCGTCGACGGCACCGTCGTCGAAGCTGGAAGCCGTCGAAGTGCGTGAAGTCGGCGCCTCCCGTGAGTGTCCGCTCGGAGATGGCCGCGGCGGAGGGTCCGGAGAAACTCGAGCTGGTCGTCGACCGATGGGGCAGGTCGTAGGTCGGATCGAGATCGATCGCGATTGGGATAAACAAGCCGAAGATCGGTCCGACATACAGCGTGAACCAAAGATGCACGCCAGGCCTTACAGATCGAACGATGCGTCGGCTTCGGCTCCCGACTCGAGCCGCACACTCGTGGCCGCGGGGCCGCGCACGCCGTCGTGCTCGAGGACCGCCTCTCGTTGGAACAGGGCCTCGTCCGCGTACACGTTCGAATTGGCTCGCGAAGCCCGCGCGGACCCGAGGCTCGACGTAGAGCTCGGCCTTGCGCAGCGAAAAGAACGGCAGGCTCCGGATGGACTCCGGAATGAGATTGGACCAGATCGTCCGCGATCTTGATTTTGACGCCTGCTTCGCCTGCCGGAGCCCACTCGTCGAAGTTGCGGGCCTGCACCCCGTGATTGGCCGGATAGAGCGGCGGCCCGGGATCGACGTGCGGACCTGGTGCGCTGATGAGCGGTGCACTGCTCAAGACATCTGGGCAGGGATGGCGGTGGAACTGGTTCGCGGCCTCGTCCCAAATGTCGCGCTCGGCCTCGCCCTCACTGGCTTCCCAGCGCGATCTGACTGTTCCAGCCGCCGCCGAAAAGTGGGAGTCCCCTGGGTGATTCTGCTGACGGTGCCCGTTCGCGGTCGCCGTCGCACCCTCTGCGACACTGGTGACGTCGGTGAGAAACGACGCGAGATCGCTGGGATCGCCTGCTACATCATGGCCCGTCGTGACCAGGACGTTCTTCCTGTCCGCTTGGTCGGATCTCCGTAGGGCGAGCGCACCGCCTTCAAGAACGTATTGTAACGAAACTCGGGCGAGACGGTGATCTTCCCGACGATCGTGTTGATGGAGAGTAATCGTCGAGCGTGAATGCGAAGCGTGTTCTCCTGGTCGTTGACGTGCAGGAAGTCGAGGCCCGAGGCATCGCCCCAGTCGTAGCTCAAGCCGCCGAGTGACGGCACGCCCGGGGTCAGTTCTCGCAAGGCAGCCGTGAAGGTCTGCGTCAGGTGCTCGATGCATCCCAACGCCGGGAAGCAGAGGCCGATGTCGTGAACGCCGTCCGCCGTGAGGAGCCTCGACATCGAGGTTGAGCAGCCCAATGTGCTGGGTCACGTGCAGGCCGCCGAAGACTCCGAGGCTGGCCTCACGGCTCACCGAGATGCCGTCGCCCGATTCGTTGTTGCCGATGGCCGGGGTCGCGCGAGATCCCGCAGGAGGCTACAGCGCTGCCTCCCCATGAGGCTCCCCGACCCCGAGCCCCTCCCAGTCCTTGTTCGGGGCAAACGTGAGGTCGAGGCCGGTGAAGACGTGGCCGTCGATGGTCGTGCAGCATTGGCAGTTGTCGACGCAACTGCCGAGACCGAACAAGCTGCACACTTTGTCGGCGATGACGGCAACGGCAGCCCCGACGTCGCTACATTTGGCTCCGCAATCGCCGCGACCCGTGCTGTCGACCGGGCAGAAAAGCGCGGATGCCGGGCTCGCCCATCCTCCGACGAGGGGGCGACGATGGTGAGCACATACGGAATCGTTCGTTTGCAGAACATGGGGGCCTCCTGCCGTTTGGGCTTTGTCGATGGAGAGGCGCAACCCTCGCGGGTTGCACGTGTGCCGATGTGACGCCGCGCCCGGCGCACATGGCGCGGGCGCGGCATCGCGTCGTTCACCTACAGTTCAGGCTCGTACCCGTGCCAGTTCGTCCGTGCAGGTGCCGGCGGGCAGTCCGGTGAAGTCCGCCGAGAAGCAGGGTCCGGTATCCGGCAGCGTCAGGCTCGCGATCACGGACGGTGTCGCGGCGAACGAGCCGCGGAGCCCTTCACCTGGAACTGCACGAGCCCCGGGCTGTGTGCGCTCCTGTCCTTGAGCTTCACCGAAACGATGCCGCGCTGGTGGGGCGCTCGACTTGTTCACGTACTGCCAGGCCGTCCCGCCGCTCTTCAGCCGCCATCCGACTCTCGTCACGGTATCAGTAGGCCGTGGACGGGATGATCAGATCCATCACGGGTCCGCCGACGTCGCTCAGCGTGATCTTGAACCCGTGCGCGAGCGGGTCGAGATCGGCGACGGTCGCTCGGCGACGGCAGCACGAACGACCCTTTGAACGAGGCTTGTCGTCGCCCGCCGGCGCGCCGATCTTGGTGAGCTTCAGTTGCGCGTCGATGATCGGCTCGCAGTGGGTCGGGGCCGATCGCGTACTCGCTGAACTTCGAGCCATGATCACCCACTTGTTGGCCGCCGTCTCACAGCAGAGGGCTGAGACGCCGACGGCGCCGACGAGCGGACAGGATGCCTGAGCGACGGCGCCGCAGTCCTTGGGGTTGCAGTTGCCAGTGCCGGGACAGGGAAGCGTCGGGTCATTCTGAGCGCAGAGCACGTGCACCGCGTTGCTGCAGATGCCGAGGGCTGGCCGTTCCGCCACGCCTTGAGATTCGCCTCTGCCAGCGACGGGCTGTGGTTCACCGAGGCGCACGAACTCGCCGGGGCACTGGGTGGCGACGGTGCAGAGACGTTGCTGTTGGAACCGCCGACGCACTTGTTGTCGCGATCGTTCACCAACCCGTCGCCGACGCCCGCGAACTCGCCGTCGAGCCAATGAAACTGGATGACGATGTCGTTCTGAGGTTGATTCAGCCCGTCGCTGTTGAACGTTTGCCCTGCCGGGCCGAACTCTGCGACCCCACCGGTGAGATTCGTGCTGTTGGCGCCGAGCCCGTAGGCGCTCACGTTGCCCTCGGTCACCGACAGCGTAGTGGCGCCGCACGTGCCCGAGGGACGAGTCGGCCTGTGGTTTGCGCATGGGGATTTCGCCGGGTCCGTGCAACTTCCACGGCGGGCACCGTTGGGACACGTGATACCGGCGCCGGTCGCTGTGGACGCCACGGTGCCGCCGGTCGGCTGGGATGCTGCCAGCCGCGGTCTGATCGCTCTTGCAGAGGTCCGCTTTGTCAAGGGACAGACGTCGCAGGCGTCGCCGTTAATCATCGACGCCGGGGTAGCGCCCGCCACGTTGTCGCTGTTGCGCTGGTCTGGGTTGGAAGTACTCACGCAGTTGTCGCAGGGGTTCAGGATGCCGTCGCCATCGGTGTCGGTCTGCGTGCCGGCGCATGTACCGGAGCCGGTGCAGGTATCCGGCGTCGTACACGGATTGGCGTCGTTGCATGCCGTCCCCGCCGTGTCGTTGCAGCTGTCAGTGGCTTCCCTGACGGGTATGCGCGCATTGCGGGCCCGCCGTGCAAGGGATTGCCTGCGTGCTGACTGCACGTGCCGCCGCTGCACGTGTCGGCGCCGTTGCAAAGAGCGGGTCGGTGCAGGGCGCCGTATTGTTCGGGTGATTACAAGACCCCGCGCCGTTGCACACGTCGTTGGTGCGGGGATTGGCATCCGGCACGGCGCAAGGCGAGGTTGACCGCGTTGAAGCGGTGTCGGCGGCCTCGTTGCAGGTGTTGTTGCAGTCCGGACCGCCGTTGCACGGATTGAAACCGGGGGTGGTCGGGAGGCATGCGCCTCCGGCACAGGTTGTCCGGACCGTTACAGAACGCTCCGTCGTTGCACGGCACGGTGTTGGGGAGGTGCTGACACGTGCCGGTCGCATTACAGACGTCGTTCGTGCACACGTTGGGTATCGTTTCGTCGGGGCACGCGCTGTTGCTCGGCGCGAAGCCGCAGCCGGCGGTGCAGCACGACGTGCCGTCACACGCCTCGCCGGGGTCGACCAGCACGTTGTCGCCAGCCGGTCTCGTAGGCGCCGATGTCGCACCGTTCCGACTGGTGACGAGCGCACGCCGCCGCGCTGGTCGGTCGCGGTACAGGCGTTGCCGGGCGAGCCCGGAGGCGAAAGGGATTCAGTGGGCGATCGCGGGGCTCCCGACGAGGAGCGCATGGGTCCGCGTGCCCTTCGTCGACCCGTTGAGCGCCAGCGTGGGGGCGAGCTGCGCTCCACCGGGCGGGTTGTAGATGTTATGCGTCGTCGCGCCGCTGATGGTGCAGTCGCTCGTATTGCCGATCAGGTTGTAGTCGGCGGAGTCGACGTTGGCCGCTCCGTAGCAATCCGGCCCGGAGGGCGCGGTGTTATTCGCGATGATCGTGTTGCCGAACGGACAGCCACCGCCGTTGCTGTTGCTCCGAGACGCCCCGCCGCCCGCGAGTGTGGCAGTGTTGAAAGCCACCGTCAATTGCCGAAGCCGGTCGACACGCCCGTCCCAGACGCGTGCGTCCCACCCCGATTTGCGCCGTGTTGCCGCTGATCGTGCTGTTCGTGACGACGGTGGGACCGATCAGGACGCTCCCAATTCCCCCGCCGAATCCGCCTGCCGTGTTGGCGCTGATGGTGCAGCCATCGACGAGCAGGTCGCCAGCGAAATAGATTCCGCCGCCGTTTCCGGTCGTCTGGTTGTTGGCGACGACGGACTCGACGAGATCGAGCGAGATCACGGGATCGGCGACAAGGTGGCGCGCGTAGATGCCGCCCCGCCATCACTCCCGCCGTTGCCGTTGCGGATCGTCACCTTGCTGATCACGGCGGTCACGCCAGCCATGAGCTGGAAGATGCGGTCGTTCGCGTTGCCGTCGATGATCGTCGTCGCCGCCCCGGCACCGGTGATCGTCGTGACGCCGCTCGCGTCCGTGATAATGTCGAGATCGCCGGTGATCGCGCCGTCCTCGCCCGCCCCGGCGTACATCAAGGTCTGTAGGTGCCGGCCGGTACGTTGATGGTGTCTGCGCCGGCGAGGGCGTTGGTCTCCATGACGGCTGCCCGGAGCGAGCACGGGTGCGCTGGTATGCCGTTGCTGCAGATGCCGTTGCCGGGCGCCACGTCGGGGATGTCAGTCGCCAACGGATCGGCATTGAAGGTGGCGCCTTCGGCGCGTGCGGCGAAAACAGGGCCACAGCATCACGATCAATGTCAGCCGACTCAACAGGCTTTCGCGCTTCATGGCTTCCTCTAGGGTCGATTGGAGTGGTGGCGATGCTCGGGTGGCTCGCTCTCTGCGACAGCAACGTGAAAAGCGGCATGGTGAACGGTCTCCTTCGAGGGAGAGGCGTAACCTTCGAGGGAACACTCGTTCCATGCGAAGGGATGCGCCCCGACTGATTCAGATCGACGCAGACGCGACGCCGTTCACGCGATCCCAAAGCCAAATGCTCGGGTGGTGCGTCAATTCCGGAGCGCACCGGTCAGCGTCAGCTTCCGTGCTCCACACGATCGGCAGGCGCGGATCGGGAAGATACCCACTGGCGGTATCCGGTGCGCACGGTCACCGTCAGGTGAGCGGCGAGCGACGGAAGCTGCCGATCGAGCCTGCGGCGAACGGCGGCCTTGATGGCCCGCGTCACCCGCACAGCGCGCGCTCGGCCGTGACCGCGTTCCGACTCTCATCCGGATCGCGATCATCGTCGGGAGCGTGGCACGCGGCAATCGCGGTGAGCTCGGGCGATCAACTCGACGGCAGCCAGCCATTGCCCCGGACGGTCGAGAAGCGCGGCCAGAAACTGCAGCCCGCGGGTATCGCGCAAGTGGCAGGTCGCCCCGCCGTAGGCGATGGTCAGTACTCTCCCTCGCACCGGAAGATGTTGGTCACGGGCTCGGTTGCCGAGCGCCTTGTAGCCTTCGACCTTGTTCTTCAGGACGTAGAAGCCGAACGACGCGTCCCAGCACCGATCGCTGCCGCGCTGCTGGAGCTGGACGTGCAGCAAGGAGATCCGCGAGCGGCGTGGCGGGAAACTGCAATCCCGCACCCTTCGCCTTGAGCGCGATCTTCGCCTTGCCGCCGAGCCCCGGCGTCAGGGTGAGCTGCGCGATGCCGCCGAGGAACGCGCTCTTGTTGCCGTATTTGAGGGTTGCCGTTCGCCAGCGTCTTCCAGCGGGGTTGGTGCCGCACTGCGGAACGAGGCCGCCGGGCGGCACGCTCGCCGCCATCAGCACGTTGTTGCTGCTGTCGAAGACGCAGAGCTGATACTCGGTCGTGCCGGTGACGGGATCGCCGAGCTCCTCGATCGTGGTGGTGTCGCCGCGCTGCCACTGCAGATCGCGACGTTCTTGTCCGGCGTGCCGCCGTTCTCGGGGAGGGAGGAACGCCTTCTTCGAGCCGAGCGGGACTTTGCAGGTGGTGGCGGGCGCGACCACGCACGATCCTGAGAGGTCGCAGGAGCTGCACGGCGTGCCGGTGTCGCACGGGCTCCCGGTCGGGAGATTCGCGGAGCAGGTGGCATCGCAGCACGGCGAGTCGCAGATCTCGCCAGGATCGAGCGCGTCGTTGCGCAGCCGGGCTCGACGGCACCGATGTCGCAACGCGCCATCGGACGCGGACCGCCGCGCTGGTCGCTGGCGGCCACGCCGGCCGCCGCTCCCGACGGCGAGGACGTTGTTGCCGGCGTCGAGCGCCTGGCTGCCGGCGAGCAGCATGTGGGTGAAGGTGGAGCCGCCGTTGTCCTGGAGCGGGCCGAGGTTGGCGGAGCCGCCGATCAGAGTTGCCGGTGGGGTCGCCGCTGGTGGGACACGACGGCCTTGCGATCAGATTGAAGCCCGCCGACGTGAGGGTGGTATTGCAGTCGGGGCTCGATGCCTCCGAGTTGTCGGTGAGGATCGTGGTGCTGATGGTGATCGGCTGGTCGGGCTGAGCTGCCGATGCCGCCGCCGCCCCCGGAGCCACCCGCGTCGTTGCGCGCGATGGTCGAGTTGTTGACCACGAGCGCGGTGCCGGTCGCGAAGAGGATGCCGGCCCCCGTGCCGTTACGTGAGCGTGTTGCCGCTCACGGTGCTGTCGACGACGGTGGTGGTGCCGCCGTTGATCACCAAGCCCGCCCCGAGCCCACCGCTCACGATGAAGTTGTTGCTGACCGTGCTCTCCCGAATCACGAGATCGGCGGTGGTCCCGACGCCGCCCCAGCCCGCCAGCCCAAGTTGCCGTCGATGGTCGAGCGCTCGATGGTCGCCGGTCCAGGCGCTGGCCACGCCGCCGCCGGACGCACCCAGGCTGCTGTTGCCGGACGCAGACTGTCGCGCAGGGTCAGGAAGCCGGAGTTCGCGATGCCGCCGCCGCCACCAGAAAGGAATCGTCGCCCCCGAGGTGTTGCCGAGGATCCGGCAGCCCTCGATCGTCAGATCGGCGTAGTTGAAGATGGCGCCACCGTCCTCGCCGCTCGGCGACGCGCCGCCGACGATGGTCACGCCGTGGATGCCGACGGGCCCGAGCGGCAGAAACATCTGGAACACGCGATCAGCGATCCGCCGTCGATCGTGGGCTGGCCCGTGCCCTGAATGGCGAGCTCGTCGGCGATGTCGAGATCGCCGGTGGCGGATCGCGATCCTCGCCCGTCCCGGGGATGGTGAGGGTGTAGGTTCCGAGGTTCGGAAGGACGATCGTGTCCATCCCGCCGAGGCGCGTTCGTCTGCTGAATCGCGGCCCGCAAGAGTGCACGAGCCGGAGAGAGTCTGGCAGAGCCCGTCGCCGAGATTGGCGTCGACCACGTCGACGGTGCTGTTCGCGGTGAAGGTAGCGGCGGGCACCATGGCCGCCCGGCCGAGCAGCACCGCACGAGCGCCCGCGACCGTCGAACGCGGCCGGGCAGCGTCGTGTCCACGTCGATTCGCAAGATTCATCGTGGGCCTCCTGAACGATCCGGAGCAGGCGTCCACCGCTTCACGCGCGGGCGCGGGTACGTCGCTGCTCATCTCGTTCGGAAGGCGTAACCTTCGGGGAGACATCCGTGACCCGCGCCGGAACGGCTGAAAGCCGTTGCATTTCGGTCGCAGGCCCGCGAGGGTCCGTAGAAAGGCTCGAAGAGACCCGTGCTCACGGCGACGAATAGGGAAGCACACGATGTCCGGCATCGACGCAATTCCGGACATCGGGAGGGGAGAGAGACGGCCGCACGCGCGGAGCGGCCGGACAAAGGCGTCTTTCGCGGCCGCCGCAACGGGCTCAAGGGTTCCGCTTGTCTTCGACCGTGCAGGCCGCCATGCTTGTGTGCGACTCGACGGTGGGCTGAGGCATCGTGATACCGCTCAGGAGCAAGCCCTCTCGGGCGCCGCGAATAGCCGTGTTCGTCGGTCGCGGAGACGAGCTGGCCGGAGCTCCGTGCCGCGCTCGACGCCGCGCTTCGCCGGCGACGGCGCGTTCATCATGGTCGCCGGCGAACCGGGAATCGGCAAGACCAGCCTGGCCAACGAAGTTCGCACGCGACGCCGTGGACGCGGGGCGCTCGAGGCGCTCCGTGGCGGAAGCTTCGAGGGTGGCGGGACGCCGCCGTATTGGCCGCGGGTCCAGGTTCTCCGCGCCTGTCTCACCGCACCGCCGAACGTCCGGAGGTCGATGGAGCGATCGGCAATTCGGCAACCCCGCTGGAGTTGCGTGAGCTCCTACGGAAGCCGCCGTGAGCGATGCGTACGAGCCGGATCTCGCGCGCTTTCGTCTTTTCGATTCCGTCGCCAACGTCCTCCAGACACATGCGGCGATTCAGCCGCTCGTGATTGTCCTCGACGATCTGCAATGGGCGGACGAAGTCCCCGTTGCTGCTCCTCCAGTTCTTGGGACGGAATCTCGTCGGCACCGAATGGTCCTCGTGGGCATCTATCGCGACGTCGAGGCGCAGCACCGTCCCGAGATCGGCCGGCGCATCGCCGACATCGCTGTCGACGCCCGCACGCTGCACTCGGCGGCCTGGCGCAGAGTGAGGTCGCCGCATTGGTCGCTCGAACCAGCGCCGGCCGGTTCCGGAACAGGTCGCCACCGCGCGTTCACGCGGCGACGGGCGGGAATCCGCTCTTCGTGGACGAGCTCGCGCGCTCGCTGGTCGCGGAAGACCGGCTCGAGCAATCACTCTCCCGCCGCGCGATTGCCGCTGCCGGAACGGGTACGCGCCGTGCTCCGTCGCCGGACCGCGACCTCTCGGACGCGTGCCGGCGCGTCCTCGCCGTGGGGCGCTGATCGGCCGCGATTTCGATCTCGCGACGGTCGCCCACGCCTGCGGTTCCGGACGTCGACTCGACGCTGCGATCCGATCGACGAAGCGCGCGATGCCGCGTCGTGTGGGAGACCGGCGGTCGCTCTTCTCCTTCGTTCCACGATCTGTTCCGCGAGGCGCTCTACGACGACCTGGCTCCCGATGAGAGGCGACGTCTGCACTGGCGAGGTCGGGCGTCCCTCGAACGGCTCTACACCGCCGACAGCGAGGCTGCACCTGCGGAATTGGCGCACCAGTTCCTGCACTCCTCCCCCGGGAACGAAAAAGGCGATCCACTAGCTCCCGTCCGCGCGGCGGAGCCGCGCATCTCGTCAGCTCGCGTTCGAAGCCGCGGTTGCGCATCGGCGAGGCGGCGCTGGCGGCGCTCTCGGGTTACCCCGCTCCTGATCCGGTCCGTCGCTGCGAGATTTTGCTCGTGCTCGGCGAGAACCTCTGGAAGACGAGCCGGATTCGATCGCGCGCCGGGAAGTCCATGCCGAGGCGGCAGACCTCGCCGACGCGTTGTCCTCCCGGACCTGCAGGCACGAGCGGCGTTGGGCTTCGGCGGCCACGAGGTCAGCTGGGATCGCTCCAACAACGGACCCGCACTCGTCCGCCTCCTCGAGCGGGCGCTCGCGGCCCATCGGACCGGAAGACGGAGTGCTGCGCGCATCGCTGATGGCCCGGCTCGGAACGGCGCTCGCGTTTTCGTCGCCCGACCGCACACGCGCCGAGACGTTGGGACGCGGCGCGGTCGAGATGGCACGGCGGCTCGGCGACCAGCCCACCCTTCACTTCAGCCTCAATTGTTGCATCTGCGCCGTCTGGGGACCGGACAGCCTCGACGAGCGGCTCGCCATCAGCAGCGAGCTCGCGCAGCTTTCGACGGAGATCGGCACGGCACCGAACCGCTTTCCCTCGTGCCGCACCTCCGAGGAGGCCGGTGATCTGGCCGGTGCGCGCGCGCGAAGCAGAGCGGCACGATCAGGCTACGCAAGGCTCGCGGCGGTATCTCACGACGACGTGGATTCTCCACCGTATGGCGGGCGATGACCGCTCACGTCCAGGGCCGCTTCGACGAGGCGGAACGGCTTTCCCTCGAGGCGTTCCGAGCTGCGTCGGGGACCGAGCAGCAACAACGCGGCACAGTATTTCGGCTCCCAGCTCTCGTGTTGCGGCGCGAACAAGGCCGCCTGGCGGAAGTCGTCGATGGCATCGCGGGATTCTCGGCCGACAACCCACGTTGCCGGTCTGGCGGTTGGCGCTCGCCTGGGTCCTGAGCCGAGCTCGACCGCACCGCCGAGGCGGAGCGCGAGGTGGAGCGGGTCGGGACCTCGGATTTCAGCGCCGTTCCGCGGGACATGTACTGGCTCAGTTGCATGTGGCTGCTGGCGGAGATCGTTGCGAAGCTCGCCGACCGTCGCCGCGCGCGAAACCCTCTATCCGATGCTGGTCCCCTACCGGGGCGCTGCGCCATCGTTCCGATGTCGTTCAACGGCGGTTCCGTCGAGGCGCTCGCTCGAGTGCCGCTCGCCGGAACGGCCGGCAGCGCCATGGGGAGGCCGCCGACCACTTCGAGGCCGCGCTGGCTGCCAATCAGCGGATCGAGTCACCGCCGCTGTGGGTGGCCCACCGAACGAGTACGCCCGCTTTGCTCCTGGCTCGCGGTCGCGCGGCCGATCACCCACGCGCGCTCGATCTCCTCGGCCGCGCCGTCGCGGCGGCGCGGGAAATGGGGATGACGGCGCTCCTCACGGAGCGCTGAACCGCTGCTCGCGGAGACTCGGGTCGACGAGCGAGGATGATGAGGGCCCTGTTTCGCCGCGAAGGCGAGTACTGGACCGTCGAGGTGCGGCGGCAATACGAGCCGAAGTTCGGGACGCGCGCGCCGGCCTGCAGCTCATCGCCCGATCCTGCTCCGTGCGCCAGGTCGCGACTATCCCGTGCAGTCCAGCTCGCCGTGTGGCCGGAGGTGCCGTCGGGCCCCTCGGAACCGACCCAGAGCGATCTGGCACGTGAGCTCGGGCTCGGCATGCTCCCCCGCCGGCGACGGCGCCGTGCCCGACAGCCGCGCTCGCGCCGAGTATCGCGCCCGCCTCGAGGCGCTCCGCGACGTGGCCGAAGAAGGCCGAGACGCTGCAACGATCCGCTGCGGGCCGCGAGCGCGGGCGGAAATCGCCGCGATCACGGACCACCTCGATCACCCCAGCGCGACGCGCGGTCGCACTCCGGAAGAGCTCCGAGCGTGCTCGGCCTCGCCGTGACAAGGCCATCCGCTACGCCATTCAAAGGATTGCGGAGCGGGTGCGTAGCTCCCCTCGGCGACCTCCTCACCGCCACCGTGAAGACGGGGAGTCTACTGCCGCTACGAGCCCGATCAGGAAGCGGCCCCCTCCGCTGGAGTGCTGCAGCGGATCGATCATCCCCGAGACGGCGTGCCGTTGCGCCGTCCGATACTTGGCGACGCGCCGTGCCATCGATTCTCACGCCTATGTTCCGAGGTCGGCGTCATCGACCGCAGGGGGACCACATGACCGAACGTCGTCTCTGGTTGCTCGGTGTGCTCCTCGGTTCGCCTCTCGTGGTTGCGGCCCAGCTACCGGCTGCGACAAGATCATCGGCCTCACGAAGCGACCGATCGCGAGGAGAGCAAGCTCTCTGTCGCGACTGCCGATGCACACGCCCGCGACCCCGGATCCGCCTCGTGACCCTCCAGGTCGCCGCAGCCTCCGACGACGCCGAGCAAAGCCGGCACCGACCATGACGCTCGGCAGCTAGCACGCTCGACCTCGGTGGCAGGGCACCGGAGTCGGCATCCCGTTCTCGCGAATCTCAAGATTCCGCAGGGCGCGAACATCTACATCGACCGCGAAGAGTTCGCTTCACCGCGAACGGAGCAGCCCCGGGACCACGATCACGGATGTGATGATTTTCGCCGAGCAGTCCGCGTCGCCGGCGACCTTCAGCTGCCACGGACAACGACCCTGAGCGACCGTACTGTCCGGGATCCACTCGCCTGGAGTGTACCGGCGTGGGCCAGCGGACCAGTCCATCGGCGCTCAGGGGAGACTCCTCCCGAGCTGAAAACGCTGCTGCAGCCGCTCGTTGCACCACGATCGGACTGGACCGACAGCAGCTCGCTGGTGCTGCGCTTCGACGGCGTCGCGGGCCACCGCCGCGCCAGCTCCTACGACGACGCAGTCCCACGCGCGCCGCCCTGCCAGCGGGATCACGTACACGACCGCCGTCGTCGCCACGCTGCCGATCTGCGCGTCCGCCTGGGGTCATCCGCGACAGCAACGGCCGCATCACCGTCCAGGGTCTGCAGGACGAGTGCGGCCGGGTCGAGCTCACGCTCGAGGGCCTCGCGACCCCGTGCGAGATTTACCCGCCGGAATGCACCTGCACGCCCATAACGGGCAGCGGCGACGCGTGTGGGGGTATGCAGCGAAAGCGTGCGACGAGGTGCTGGCGGATGCCACCTGCTCCAGGCTTCGATCCCAACGGCTTCGAGCGCTGCGGCTTGGGGAGAACGCTTCGATCGCGGCGATGCAAGCAACTCGTCGAAGAAGACCCACCAACGCGCCGGGCGGCTCGCCGGTGTGCGTGCCTTCGGGGAAGCGCGCGCTCGCTCCGCAGCTTCGGAACCTGAAGTCTCTGTGAGGTCCCAAAGGCACCTCCACATCAAGATCGGCGACCGCGAGCCGGAGCCTGAGATCCGGAGACTACGGGGAATCGTCGAGTTTCTCGCCAGGCGCCGTCATCAGAGGGCGGCTGCAGTGTGCACCCGTGCTTCGACCTGAAGAGATGAAGCCGATCACCTTCAGCGTGAAAATGCTGGCCTCCGAGTCCGACGCCTTTCGCGACCTCACCGCCGCTGGTCGGGCGCTCGAGTCGGCAGTGCACAGCGGCGGCGAGCTGACCTACGCCGCCGAACCGGCGTCGAGGGGCACCGGAAACGGCCGGCGCCGGCGCGTCCTCCAGCGGTGTCGTCATCGAGACCAGCCTCGCCATCGATTCGCAGAGTGCCGGCGCCGCTCGACTTCGGCATCGACTGGGGCGAGCGCCGTTGTTGTTGCGGCATGGTGGGGAGCATCGCGGGAGCGGTCGCAAGCGACTGGCGGCGTGTGCTCCGGCGACGGCGACGACACAAAATGCGGCGCCGGCACACCCCCGGTTGCGACGAGGTCGGCGGCCCGTGCGTGTTCCCGGACGCCACCGACGACGCGTCTGGAGTGAACGTCTTCCTCGAGGGCCCCGTCGTGAACCAGCCTGCCGACGGCGGTGGCAGAGCAGATCCAGCCACGTGGAATGCACCTCGACCGCAGGGGGCGTCGTTCACGCTCGACGGCCGGGCGAGCGGCGATCCCGACCAGAACCTCGCGCTCGCGGCCAGCGGCAGCGCAGCCGCGGTCGGTCCGTTGCGGTCGTGAACGGTCTGAACGCCGAGGTCGCCCTCGGTCACCGGCGACTCGCGGAGCTACGTGCTCCGCGTGATCGACAGCTCGCGCAGACCGACGGAGGACACCACGGGGAGTGTCGATCGTCGACACCACGCCGCCCGACGTCGTGTGCAACGCCCGCCACCGATGCCGCCGCCGCCAGATCGATGTCCGAACGTCTCGTTCACCGCGACCGCGGCACCGACACGATGCACGGACGCCGTGTCGAAGCCGAAGCTGCGTGGCGTTCGAGTCTGCTTCAAGTTCAGCGCGCGCGCGGGGTGCGCATCGACAAGAGACCAGAGACCTGCAAGGTCGTGCTCGCCGAGCGACGATCACGATCTCGCACGCCGCAAGGCGTATCGGAACCACATCGCGTGGACGGCGCGCGCCACCACCGACGGGTCCGAGCAACGTCGGGTGAAGTCGACTGCGAGATCGCGGTGGTCCAGCGGCACTGGGGGAGGAACCTCCATGCGTCGTCCGATCTCGCCCGTTCATTGGCCACGAGGCGGCGCCGGGAACAGCGCAGGCAGCGGAACGGGCCCGACCGGGAAGCCCGGAACGCGCGCGTTCTGGGTCAGCTTCGGACACCCTCCCCCGCAGGAATCACCCGCCTGCACCGCGGTCAGCGCTGGACACCTTTACGGCGCCGGCGATCGCCACGCCTGTGGCGAACGGCAGGCAGTCCACGCCGCCGGCCAGCGGCGCTACCCGACACGCGCAGGATGCCGCCCCGCCGTCAGGCGCCGGCAGGAGCACGCCGGTGATGAGCTGCTCGTCCGGAGGCGAGGAAACGGCGAATGCGATGTCCCAGGCGGTGCCCGTGCTTCCACCAGGGACACGGCGTCGCGGCGCCACTCACGGTCTTTCACTCCCGCGGCACGCCGGTGGCGCGGGCCCAGGCTTCGAAGTTGCCATGGGGCGTGTTCATGAGCCCCGGAAGGATCGCGTTCACGCGGATGTCGTAGCCAGCGTTGCCCATGGCGATTTGCTGGGTGAGGGCGTTCACGCCGGCGCTTGCGGACACCTGCCTGTAAGCGAGCAGCGGCACTGGAGGCGATCATGACGCGACCGACGACGCGTTCGGCGATCGCGCCGGAGCCTTTGCCGCTTTTTGCATCACCGGTAGCGCGTGCCCGCAGGTGAGGAACATCGACTTGAGGTTCGTGTCGATGATCCGGTGCCGGACCTCCTCGTCGAGGTCGACCGGCCCACGGCGTCGCCCGCCCGATGCCGACGTTGTTTGTGGAGGATGTCGAGGCGGCCGAAGCGATCGACGCGCGCGCGCACCATCGCCTGGCGGCCGTTCGACGAGGGGGTCACGTCGGCTTCGAAGGACGACGCTTCGCCGCCCTCACCGATGATCATGCGGCTCGGTCTCGCGCGCCGAGTCGAGGCGCCGATCGGCGAGCAGGACGCGCGCGCCCTCGCGGGCCGAGAAGAGCGACCGTCGCGCGACCGAACCCCGAGTCGTTTCCCCGGGCTGTCTGGCCCCGCACCGACGACGATCGCCGTCTTCCCCGTGAGCCGCATGCCGCGAAACCATATGCGTTTCTCCACGCCCGCTTCAACACGGTTGGCGGCCAGCGAGGCGGGGACTCACAGACGAGCGCCCCTTCCGGTCCTAGCAGGAACTGAATCCGCCGGCTCCGTGTCGAGCGCCCGAGTCACGCGAGGCGACTCCCGAAGCGCTCCCGCAAACGCGATCTCCGCGACGGGACCCCGTTTCAGCTCGGCCGGGAAGGGATGCATCGAGCAGCCGACGGCAATGTGGCAGGCGGTCGCGAAACCGTCGGGAATCGCGAGCAGCTCTTTCACCTGGGGCTCGACGAGACAGAGGAGGGTCGTCAACGCGGTGCCGAGGGCCTTCGGCACGGCAGGCGGGGAGGAAGTTCTGGACGGCGGGGTAGACCGACGCGCCCGCCGACGATGGACAGCCGGCCGAGATGGATGTCCGTCGCCTGCAGCGACGACGAGCTCCGCGCCAGACGACGACGATCGCCGGCACCTCGTGCAGGTGCTCGCGAAGCGATCGGCGCGATCGATGAGCGTCGTCGGACCACCGATCCGGACGGCGCCGTTGCGCGCGTTGTCGCTGTAGATCCTCCAGGGACCGAGATACCAGTCGCGGAGCTGCTGCTTCGCGGCCGGGTCGCCCACGACGATGAAACGCACCGAGCTGGCGATTGCCGCCCGTCGGCGCAAAGCGGGCGGCTGAGATGGCGCGTACCAACACCGCGTCCGCGACCGGGTCAGGCGGAACGACCGGCACGTCTTATTGCTGCGAATCGCATCCAGGCTCACGCGCGCAGCCCTCCGGGCCCGATTCATAGTTCGGTCGCGTACGGTATCCAAGCTCGATGCAGGACTTCGAGAAACAGTTCGGTGCTGTGGCGAAGGGCAGTTCAGGGGCGCGCGTCCGATAAAGGGGAACCAGTGTCGCCAGCCCGCGAAAAGGCCGCTGGAGAGTATCAACCCCAGATCGGAGCCAGCGGCGGTGCGCGCGTGCTCCTGCGTGCAAACGGACCCATCACCACAGAGTAGAGGGCGTCGGTCCTGGTCGGGCGCGCCGGGTAGCTTCACGCCACCTTGGCCCGATCGTCGAGAGCTTGTAAGCAGGCGCACGCCATAGAGCCTGGGCGTCCGTCGACTTCTGTTTGTGCTCTTCTCTTGTCGGGCTTCTGCGGGCTCGTGTACCAGGTGGTCTGGACCAGGATGGCGTTTGCCGCGTTCGGGATCATCACCCCGGTCCTTTCCGTGGTCCTCTCGGTATTCATGCTCAGCTTGCCGTCGGCTCGTGGTTGGCCGGGACATACGCGGAGGGCTGGTGGAGAGGACCGGTCTGTCGTCCGGCCCTGCTCTACGCCGCGGTCGAGCTCTTGATCGGCGTCGGGGCGTTTGCGGTCCTGAGGCTCTTTGCGGCCGGCGAACGTCTGCCGCTCGCCGCCGGCGAAACGGATTCGATCGCCTACCTCTCGCTCTCCGCGCTGGTCCTCGGGACCTCGATATTGCCGTGGTGCATCTGCATGGGAGCCGACCTATCCGCTGATGATGGCCTACGTCCGGGAGCAGGATCCGCGGAGTGAGGACAGCTTCAGCTACCTGTACCTGGCGAACGTCCTGGGTGCGATGGCCGGGACACCGCTGACGGCGGGTCGTCCTCGTGGAGGTGCTGGGTTTTCGCCGCACGCTCTATGTCGCGGCGGCGTTCAACCTCGTGATCGCGAGCGCGAGCGCGTCATTGGGCTGGCGACGGCGGGAGGCGGCGACCGTGGTCCCGAGCCAGCGGGAGCCCGGACTCGAGCGCCCACGCCGCGGTCGTGAACGAAGTGCCAGGAGCCAGCCTCACCAAGTGGATCCTGTTCTCGACCGGGCTGATCGCGATGGCCATGGAGTGTCTGGTCTGCGTCGCGCGTTCACGCAGGTGTTGCGGACTCAGGTGTACTCGTTCGCCTCGGTCGTGTCATAGTGTATCTGGGGGCCACCCTCTTCGTCGGCTCGCTGCTGTACCGCCGTGATCTGCGCCCGGGGCCGGGTCCGCTCGTTGCCCGGCCTGATCGCCTTCCTCGCGATCGTGGCGTTCCTTCCGGTGCTGGTCAACGATCCGCGGCTCGTGAACCCGAGCCATTGGACCGGGATGGCCAATGTGATCAACCGGATCGCCTCTTCTCCTCAGCATCTGCCCGCTCTGTGCGGGACTCGGTTATCTCACCCCGCATCTGATCGATGCCTATGGCGCTGGCAATCCCGCTCGTGCCGGCAAGAGTGTATGCCCTCAACGTGCTGGGCTGCATCGTCGGGCCGCTGGTGGCGTCGTATGGCCTCTTGCCCTGGATCAGCGAGCGTCAGGCGTTGATCGTCCTCGGCTGCCCTTCTTCGTGCTCCTGGTCGCCTCCGGACAGGCGCTCGAGGCACGGTGGCGGTTCACGACGGGCGCGCTAGGCCGCCGCGGCGGCGGTATGGGCGCTGGTCTTCTCCTTGACTTCGCGACCGTGGCCAAGCGCGCCATCCCGGAGACCGAGATCCGGCGCGACCACGCGGCATCCGTGATTGCGACTGGCCGGGGGACGACAGGCAGCTCCTGGTCAACGGGATCGGCATGACGATGCTAACTCCGATCACGAAGTTCATGGTGCACTTGCCGCTCGCGTTTCAGAAGACACCGCCGAGATCGGCATTGATCATCTGCTTCGGCATGGGCACGAGCTATCGATCTGCCTTGAGCTGGGACCTCGGAGACGACGGCGGTCGAGCTCGTGCCGAGCGTCAGGACACGTTCGGCTACTATCATGCCGACACCGCGGCTGTGCTCCGCAACCCGAAGTGGCCGTGATCGTGATCGACGATGGCCGACGATTTCTGGCCCGGACGCGTGCGAAGTACGACGTCATCGTGACCGATCCGCCGCCGCCGGTGGAGGCAGCGGGATCGAGCCTGCTGTATTCGAACGAATTCTATGAGGTGGCCAAGCAGCACCTGAACCCCGGTGGCATCCTGCAAGCCTGGATCCCGGAGGTGGAGGAGAGAGACGGCCCGAGCGATCACGCTGAGCGTCACCGACTCTGTTCCCGCACGTGCGTCGCTTCGCCCTCGGTCGTGAGGTGGGGCACGCATCTGCTCGTCTTCGATGGAGCCGATCGAAGCGCTCACCGCGGAGCAGCTCGCGGCTCGATGCCCGAAGCGGCCAAGCGTGACCTGATCGAATGGAGTCCCTCGTTGAAGCGTGTCCGAGTACCTCGGAACGGTCTTGGCCGAGGAGAAGCCGATCGCCCCGCGCGGCACCTCGCGCATCGCTATCACGGATGATCGGCCCTACAACGAGTACTTCTTGCTGCGGACCTGGACCTCGTTCTCCGAATGATCGCCCAGGCGTGAGATGGGGCGCAACGACCAGCGGTCCGCGATGACAGCTGTCCGTCGCGATCGTGCTCACTCTCGCAAGGCGATCGCCACGCTTCGAGTGGTAGCCACGCGATGCCCAACATGCGGTGAAGCCGCCGCCAAGCTAGGCCTCGACGGGTGCGCGAAGCGGCGCTTTCCGTGCCGTGCGCTCGGGCGAGGGCGGCGCCTACGCTGCGCCATCGTTCGTCCGCGTCGAGACAGTGCGCTGACGAGCTGCAACCGGCTGCGCGAGACCGCGAATGATCGCCGGATCGCGCTCGTAGACGTCGGGGAGGAACCGCACGCGACCGTCCGGGTCGACGGCCGCCGTCCAATAGAGGACGAGCACCGGTAGCGGCCGCCGGACGAGGATCGTCCGCGTCTTCCGGTCGCCGCCGCGGCGAGGAGCGCGTCCGGCGTCCGCGTGGGTCGTCGAGCACGAGCGCTGCGAGCTCGAACGGTTTCTCCACCCGTACGCACCCATGGCTGAACATCCGGCTGCTCTCTCGAAAGAGGACTTCGACGGCGTGTCGTGCAGGTAAACGGAATGCGGATTCGGAAGCACGAGCTGATGCGCCCGAGCGGATTGCGGGGCCCAGCCGGCTGCACGACTTGGCCGTCCACCATTCTGTACCCTTTCCGCTGGAGGTAGCTCGGATCACGACGCATCGCGGGCCCGATTTCGTCGCGCATCATGACCGGCGGCACGGTCCAGGTCGGGTTGAGCACGATCGAACGCATGTCGGCGCGGAAGCTCGGAGTCTGCGTATAGGGGTCGCCGACGACGACGCGCGACTCCCAGATGGGAGCGTCCTGGTCGACGACCGCCACGGTGAAGCCCGCGACGTTGACGAGCACGTAACGTCCCGCGCGACCCTGCATTACCCAGCGACAACGCTCGAGTGTCGCGCGAGATCTGATCGACGCGGATCGCGACCGGTACGTCGAGCGCCCGGAGCGTCGCCGGGCCGACGGCGCTGTCGGGCGCGATCCCGTGGCGTTCCTGAAATGCCTTCACCCCGCCGCGACGGTCGCGTCGAAGCGTGACGACGGGTCCGCCGCGGCCTCTTCCGGCAGATCGCCGGAGATGCCGAGGCGGCGTGCGCAGCAGCGGGACGCGCTCATCCGTCACGCCGAGCATGAGCGGCGCGCCCTCGGGGATGCCGGCCCAGCCGCCAGCCGCGGCGATGCGCCGATACTCGGCCAACGCGCGCTTGAGCCGCGCGTAGAACGGATACCGCGGCTTCAGGTCGTCGAGCGTCTGGTAGACGCGACGGTCCTCGAGCGCGCGTTGAAGAACGCTCGCCAGATCGCGTCCGCCCTCCGACGCATCGCCCTTCCATTCCGCATCCAGCGGCACGGGGCCGACCTTCCCGAAGCGCAGATGGTAGGCGAGCAGAACCGCAGCGTCGGTGAGCAACAGATCCAGCCGGGCGCGAGCCTCGGGCGTCGATGGCGCCGTCACACGCAGGCGGTCGATGGCCGTCAGGTGATAGTCACCGGGGTCGAGCCCATCGTCGGCGCTCTCGCGTGCGGCGCGCACCAGATCGTCGGTCGCGGCGCCGTCGGTCCAGAGCGAGACCGAAGCCACGGCGCCGGTAGAAGTCGGGCAGCACGACGGTCGACGCGAGGGACTGTCCGTCGATGACGACGGTCTCACCGCGTTCCAGCGACACGACGGCCGCCGTGATCGCCTGCTTCGCGCCGTCGACGGCGACCGGCGGGGCAAGCGGCGCGCGGGGCCGACACGCGGCGAGCAGCCCGCAAATCGCGATCGCGTAACCGATGCGACGCATGTGCACCCCGGCATGAACCATTCCCTCACCGCTAGGCACGCGGAGGTGCTGGTCAAACGATACGCCCTGGACCCTTCCCAACGCTCGAACCGAGGCTGCGGCGGCCGTTTCGAGGCGCCGTTTCCCAAGCTCCCCAGATTCAGGATCCGGGATGCCCGGGCCGGCTCGAGGCGAATGTTCGGCGGGGTGCGTGGTCTCGGCCGTCAGCGTGAGCAGGAAAGCGGCGTCATCCCGCGCATGCATGCTGTGGCGTAGCCCTGGGCGCAAGACGAGCAATTGACCGGGATCGAGTACGACCTCGTCTGCCCCCACGTGAATCGCCAGTCGCCCCTCGATCGCCTGCACGGTGACCGGGCCCTCCGTCTCGTGGGCACCGACCTCGGCATCGGCTTGCAGGGCAACGAGCACAACCCGGAAGATAGGTTGCTTGACGAGAGTCATGGCGTTCCGCCTCGCCGTCCGCCACGTCGCCTCTTGCCTCATGTTACCGAGGATCGCGGGAAGGTCGAACGTCGCCCGACCGGGCGATCAGCGGAGACGTTCTGCCGTTTCCGAGGGTCCTTCGGGCTGTCGTCATCCTCTCCTCCTTCCAGCGCTCGGCAACTCCGACACGGTGCGCGCCGGGCACGGCGCGCGAGCTTTGGTCTAATCTTGATGATCCCATGCACCGCGCGCAACGGGGAATAGGGAGGCGATCGTGAAGTCGCTCACCTCGCCACTCAATCGCGCGCATCGCCCGACCGCATGATCGCCTCGCGCGCTTAGCCGCGGGTCTCCGCGTGCATCGCTTCTCGGACATGCGACCGTCGGCATCACGCTCGACACGTACTCCGTTCTGCCCGACATGCGGGAAGCGGCCGCCAAAGAAATGTCCACGGATGCGTGGGTCGGAGAAGTGGACGCCGTGTCTCGACTGTGGCGCGATGCCATGCGGGTCCGGCAGGTCGAGGCTGGATTGCGCACAGACCCGCGGGGCCCGAGGTTCACCACTTCGAAGACGAGCGTCAGCAGCCCGCCCGGCGAGGATTTCGGCTTTCGGCGAGCTCGACGTAGTGGGCGTCACAGCCGAGGCTCCGGCAAGCCGTGGCGGTTGATCGCGATCTGCGTGTTCCCGAGACGCGTTGTCCGTCGGAGAGCCGGTGGAGACGCCGATGCTGATCTCTGCCGCGCTGCCATTTGAGGATCGAAATAGCCGGTGGGAGAAGGAACTGCGCCAATCAGCGGCGCACGACCCGGGCGCAATTGACGTTCGCCGGGCGATGGCACGTCTGGTCGTGAACGGCACGGCGCGGCGCGGCATGTGGAGTGGAAGTCCACAGGTTTTCCTTGCCACAGAGTTGCGGATTCGCACAGTAAGGATACGACACCTCATGTAACCGTGAGGAACTCGCCCTGCCCCCTTTGCGCCTTGGTCGGCTCGCTGGGCTCGTCGAGGGGAAAGCCATAACGCCGAAGCGTTAGCAATGCGTAAGC
>ERZ1370068.3472-contig-2583_pt1 | contig 47131 bp, 49 predicted proteins | sample MGYA00561227_ERZ1370068 | MGnify/ENA primary metagenome ERZ1370068 (study PRJEB38410, sample SAMEA6850437) | metagenome | study: Metagenomic assessment of the ecological functions of the soil: analysis of the soil microbiota associated with the... | reverse complement strand
CCGCATTGCTTGGGGCGCGAGGAGTCGTCGTCGCACCAGGGCTACGTCGAGCTGGATCGCCGAGATGGCGGTGCTCGACGCCTCGCCGGTTTCTCCGAGCCGGCGCGTTTGGCTGCACCGTGCTGCACATCGCGCGCACCGCGCGTGGCATGGCGGAGTTCGTCGCGCGCACCGGCGACGACGGCACGCTGCGCTGCGCGACGCCGTGCCCGACCTGTAGGTACTACGTCGTCGCCGGCATCGTCGGTGAGATGCTCACCGAGCTCTTCGTGCTGGCCGTGAGGAGCTGACCCGGTGGCGCCTCCTACCTCGAAAGCAGCGGGCGGCCCGCTTCTGGCGATGCGCTGCAGCTCGTCAACATCCTCAAGGACGCGGCCGACGACGCTCGCGAAGGGTCTCCCCTCGTCGCGCCGATCGCGCCGAGGTGTTCGAGCTGGCGCGGCGCGACCGACGCTTCCGCCGAGGCCACGTGCACGCGCTGTAAAGCGCCATCTGCCAGCGGTCTGGTCATTCAATACTGGCGCTGCCGGTTCTGTTGGCGCGCGCTACGCTCGACCGCGAGGCTTCGTCCGCTGCTGACCCGGTTCGGCGTGGCGGCGTCCAGTCGATGACGCCTAATCAGGAAAGTACTGGCGCCGACGGCGTCATGAACTGAGCCGACGTCCGGAGTTCCCTCTTATCTCGGCCACTCCACGGTGCTGTGCCGGCTGCCCGACGGCCGAACGATCCTGATCGACCCCGGGGCCGACGGCAACCCGTTTGCCCGGGCGAGGCCAAGGCGCCGACCGGATCGACGCCAGCTGATTCACGCACGGCCACACCGATCACATGGGCGACGCGGTCGAGCTGGCGAAGAAGCACCGCCCCGAGAAGGTGGTCGCCGGCTACGAGGTCGCGGTCTGGCTCGAGAAGCAGGGGAGTCGAGGGTTGCTCGGGGATGAACTCGGCGGCAGTCAGGACGTGCTGGAACGCGGGTGTCGATGGTGCGCGCCGACCACTCGTCGAGCATCGCCACGCCGGACGGTGCGCCTCTTACGGCGGCCCGCCGTTGCTACGTGGTGCGTTCGCCCGACGGCTACACCTTCTACCATGCCGGTGACACGGCTCTCCGACATGCTGGAGCTGATCGCCGAGCTCTACCGGCCCGAGTTGGCGTTCCTGCCGATCGGCGATCTGTACACGATGGACCCGCTGCCGCCATCGCTCGTCTGCTCGGCGTCCCCACCGTGATCCCGATCCACTACGCGAGCTTTCCGGTCCTGACCGGCACCGCGGGCGCTCGCGGATGCGCTCCAGGATCGGGGCATCACGACCGAAGTGGTGGCTCTGTCCGGGCGAGAGCTACTAGCAGAGCTGGGATAGCACGTGTCAGCGCCCCGTTAGTCACGATTTTGGCGCCGAGGACGGCGCTAGCAGATAGTCTTCTCCAAGATGCCCACGTCGACCGTCGACTACCTCGCGCATCCTGACGCAACAGCGCCAGCCGGGAACCCTGGTCACGATGGTGAATCGCCCGCCCGGGCGTGGCGCCCGGCACGGTGACGGCGATGGTGAAGACGCTGGCCGAGAGCTTGTCTCCCACGAGCCCTACTGGGCGTGTGCGGTTGCTGCCGTATGTCGGGAGCGGCTCGCCACCCACGCGCTGCGCTCTCGCCGATCGAGCTCTTCCTGGTCGAGAAGATGGGCTAGCGACTGAGCGAGGTGCACGACGAGGCGGAGCGGCTCGAGCACGCGGTGTCGGAGCGGTTGATCGAGCGCATCGACGATGCTCGAGCACCTCGTCGGCCGATCCGCACGGCGATCCGGATCCCCGATCGCGCCATTCCAACATGAACCCCTCCTGACCGCGACGCTCCTCGTCGCCCCTGCGCGGCTTCGTAGCGCGGCGGTGGCGCGCGTCGGCGATCAGAGCCTGAGTTCCTGCGCCTGCTCGAGAAGCGCGGCCTGGTCCGGTGCCGGTCGTGGTCGATCCGCGCAGCGAGGCGGCGATCTCCGGTCGAGCGTGGTCACCGATGGCGACCATCGCGCGCCAGCCTGAATTTCGCCAGCGCCGCCTCCAAGATCACTTTCGTCGAGCCTGCCAGGCGCTGACCTCCGGCCGCCGTGCCGACGTGCAAGCTGAGCCGCGAATCTTTCGGCCGCCGCCGTTCCGGCTACGCAGGAGGAGGCGAAACGCAGTCTGCGGTCGATCCGACTGCCGCCCGTTCGCTGTTGCGGGCCGCGCCACGGCATCACCGTGGTGGTGACGTTTCGCTCGCCATCGCGCCGCCACTGACGTGTGGACCGTCGTCCACGGCCTCCTGCTCCGGGCCGCTGCCCTTATCGGGATCCGGATCGTCTGGTCTCGTCTCCTCCGACTCCCGCGAGGTGGTTACCCCACGCGCCGCTTTCCGGGCCCGAGATCGCCGATCTGCGCCAGCGCAGCGGCACGCTCGAGTCGGTGGCGGGGCTGTGGCCGACCACCGGCGCGCTGGGTGGAGGAGGGCGAGCGCGCCCGGTCGCGATCGGGCTCGCCACCTCCAACCTTCTTTCTTCTTCTCTCTCGGCGTCGAACCGGCTCGGGCGCCTGTTCGCCGCGGAGGACGAAGGCGGGCTGCCGCCGCGCGCCGTGCTCGGTTACGGGCCTGTGGCAGGAGAGCTTCGGCGGCGACCCGGGTGTGGTGGGGCGGGACGGTGCGCGTCGACGGCGGCTGGGGCTTCGACGGTGGGCGTTCACCGTCATCGGCGTCGCACCGCCGCTTTCTGCTCGCTGCCGGCCGATTCCGGGGCTGATCGCGCTCGGTTCCTTCGTCGGTGACCTGCGGACGGCAGGCGGGCGCCGACGTACTACCTGCGCACGCGCTCGGCCGACTGCGGACGGGAGTGGCAGCTGTAGGCGGACTGAGCGCGCCATCGGCGAGCGCATCGGAGGCCGAGTTCACCGACTACGCCGCCACCGGGCGCGGGATTCCACGCCGGCTGCGCTTCACGATGAGGTGCGGTCGCGGGGCGCGCGTCGCGTCACGCTGGTCCTGCTCGGCGCCAGCTCAGTCGCCCGCCGCCTGCGCCAAACGTCGGCGGTTCGCTGCTGGCGCGCCCGCGCAACCGCCGCGAGCTCGCGATCCGCGCCGCGATCGGAGCTGACGCGAGGCAGATCGCCGATCGAGTGCCTGCTGCTGGCGGGTGCCGCGGGCGTGCTCGGAGTCGCTCGCGCGCCTGGGCGTCGGAGCCGTGGGCACATCGCCCCCGCGGCCCCAGTCGCCTGCCTCCGCTCGAGTTCGGCCTGTCGTCGCCGTTGTCGCCGCCAGTGGTGACGCTCTCGGCAGCGCTCCCTCTCGGCGCGATGCCTCTCGTCTTCCTGCCGTGACTGGCGGCGCTCGACGAGCTGCGCGGTGGAGGCCGCTGGCAGGGCGAGCGCGCGGGCGGAGGCAGACCGCGCCTGCTGGTGGCGGCCGAGGTCGCGCTCGGAGTCGTCCTCCTTCAGCTGGCGCCGTTCTGCCGGGAAGTTCGTCGAGTTGCGCTTCGACCCCGGGTTCGACGCGGCCGGCGTGCTCACCTTCCGCGTCACGCTGCCACTCCCAGCGCTACGGCGACGGCGCCTCTGACCGGCCTCGGCCGCGAGCTTCTGAGCGCGGCCTCGGCCGACTGGCGTCGAGTCGGCGCCATCAACCAGCTTTCCGCTCGACGACATCCCCAACTGGTCGACCACCCACGGTGTGCGTGGCGCGCCGGTCGGGCGGAGGCGACGCCTGCCGACGCGCGGCTGATCGCACGCCTGGGTATCTGCCGGCGATCGGAGCGCGACTGCAGGCGGACGGCTGCTCACCGAGGACGACGACCCGCGAGGCCGGCCGGTGGTTGGTCGACCAGGTGCGGCGCGCAAGATCTGGTTCGACCGCTCGCCGGTCGGCGAGGAGATTCATGTCAGCGCCCCGCCCGACCAGGGGCCGTCGACACCTGGGCCGAGGTGGTCGGGGTCAATCGCGCACGTCCATGCCACCACGATCCCGCGCGCGAGGTGCGGGAAGAGGTCTTTCTGCCGTTCTACCAGTTCGGCCGCAATCAGTTTCTCGCTGTGGCCCTGCGGGTCGACGTGCTGCCGGCGGGACTAGCGCGGCGGCGCTGGCGCGCCAGCGGTGCGCGCCGAGGTCGCGCGCATCGATCCAGAGCTCGGCATCTCCGACTCTCCGTTCACTCGCGCCGCGCGGGTGACTCCGCGGCGCCGCGCTTCGCCGCGACGGTGGTGGAGCGTTCGCGCTCTTCGCGCTGCTTCTCGCCGGCCTCCGCATCCACGGTGGTGTCGTACGCGGTGGCGGCGCATCCCCGAGATCACCTGCGGCGCGCTCGGCGCCACCACCGCCGACGGCGGCTGGTCGCGAGTCAGGGCGCGAGACGATACCGTCCCCCCGGCGGCGTGGCGGTATGGTCTGCTCTCGCCGCGGGTGCGATGGCGGGAGCGCTCGCAGCCTGCTCTTCGGCGTCGCCGCGCGCGACCCGAGCGCGGCGCTGCTCGCGACCGCGGCGATCCGGGCGCGGCGTTGGCGGCGATGCTGCTTCTCGCCTCGCCGAGCGCTCCGCGTCGATCCCCGCGCGCGCTGCGTGAGGAAGGTGCCATGAGCCGACCTTCACGAGCTTGTTAGCGCTCGTGCAGCGCGTCTCGTCCCGATCGGGCTCGCGGTCCTCCCGACCCTCTTTGTTGTCGGCGATCGGGATCCTGGTGCTGACCTTTCAGCGCGCCGGCTGACATCGCGTTCGGAATCCTCATCCTCATCTTCAGCGTCACGGTCCTGACCGAGCGCTCATCCTGCACGACCTGGGTTGCTTCGACAGATCCAGACCAAGGCAAGACCACCCTGTCGCGCCAAGCAGTTTTCGCACGAGCTTCGAACCCCGCTGGCCAGCATCCGGATGTTCGTCGATACCCTGCGCGAGGGCGGCTCGAGCCCGACGAGGTCCAGCGCTGCCTCGACACGCTGTCGGCCGACCTCGCGCCTGTCGTCGATGATCGAGCGACTGTTGTCGTGGGGCGCAGGAGTCCGGCCGCCGCAGCTACCAGCTCCGGCCGGAGTCGGCCGTTGGTGGGCCGAGGCCGTCGCTCAGGTCGAAGCGCAGCTGCCGAAGGACTGCGCCGAGCTCGATCTGCTCCCTCTCGCCGTGTCGCCGGTGGTCCGCGCCGACCGCAAGGCTCTGGTCGAAGTGATGCTCTCAACCTGCTCAGCAACGCCTTCAAGTACGGCGCGACCACCGTCACGGTCAGTGCGGAGCGTCAGAGCGAGAAACGCCCTGGTCGAGGTTGCGGACAACGGACCCGGAGTGCCGCGGGAGTGAGCAGCGCAGGGAACTGAAAGTTCTTACCGCGGGCAGGGACAGATCGCGACCGCCACGGAGGGCAGCGGCCTGGGCCTGGCGATGGCGCGACTGGCGGTGCACGCTCATGGCGGCACCCTCTCCCCGCACAGTGAGCCCGGTCAGGCGCTCGCTTCACGATCAGTCTGCCGCTCTCGAGTCGACCGACGCCGCCCTCGAGGTACCGCCGGAGTGATCACGAACGGTGAGAGCGCCACCACCATCCTGGTGGTCGACGACTCCAGTAAAGGCTCGCCGGCCTCGCGCTGAACTGCGCAGTGTCGGCTACCGCGTCGAGACCGCCGCCGATAGCCCGGCACTCGTTTCGGTCGCGAAAGCCATCGCCCCGACTCCGGTACTGTCCGACCATGCTTCCCGGTGTCGACGGGCACCAGGTTCTGAGCCGGATCCGCAGCACCGACGCGTCGCTTCCGGTGGTGGTGCTCACCGCTCTGGCGCAGAGGACGACAAGGTGCGCGGCTCGACATCGGAGCCAACGACTACGTGACCAAGCCGTTCAACATCGCCGAGCCGATATGCCAGAGCGCGTGCCGCGCCAGGGCAGCCCGCGGCGGCCGGCGATCCTCCCCACCGCATGCTCCACGCCGGCTGCGCCATCGAAGCAGATCGGACGGCCGACGTTGCCGCCGATGAACGACCACCGCCCAGGAGTTCTGACGTGCTCGAGTACCGAGCGCTGCATCCTGAACGGGTGCTGACCGCGAGCAGATCCCCGCCGGCGTGGGATCAGGTCGAGGGGACCGCCTCGCACCGTCGACAACGTCATCTGTCGTTGCGGCAGGTAAGCCGGAAGCGGCTATCCGCGCCACCCCCACCTGCGTGACCGTCCGCAGCGTCGCGCCACCGGTTGGTGCCGTAGGTCCTCGCCCCGCGCCCCGCGTCGCTTCCGGGTCGGCCCGATTCCGCCGCTCCCGTGACACTCCGCTGACAATCGCCCGTCACTGTCTGGAGACAGCCGGCGAACGCCGGAAGGGTTCACGGTGACCCAGGCAGCGTGATGACCGACGACACGCGGATGACCGACAACAGCCGCCGGAACGAGCACCTACCGCCCACGTAGCGGATCGACCGGAGGAAGCGGTGCTGTGCTGCCAGCACCCCGGACTCTTCGCCCTCGCCTGGTGGGTACGTTCGAGAGCCTGGCCGTGGGTTGGTGGGTTCGTGCCCATCGCCCCTTCGCCGGCGGCCCCTGCGTCACCATCATCCAGCCACGACTGCGGCACGGTCGTTCTCTCCTCGCGCAAGGTCAACGACAACGTCGGATTCGCCCTCTCGGCATCGTGACCCTGACGCCGTACTACTGGTGGAAGCGGTGCCACGCCGTCCACCACGGGACTTCGAGCAACCTCGACCGCAGAGAGGTCGGCGACGTCACCACGCCACGGTGAAGGAGTACTGACCCGCCGCTAGGCCGTCTCGCCTACCGCCTGTACCGCAATCCCCTGGTGCCGCGTTGGCGGTCGGTCCGCTGTGGATGGATCAAGCATCGCGTGCCCTACGAAACGCCGCTGTCGTGGTGCCGCGAGTGGCGTGATCGTCCGCCTCAACGACGCCGCCTGGCCACGATCGCTCTCCTGATCTGGCGGACGATCGGTTCGGCCCCCTTCCTGATGGTCCATCCTTTGTTCCTGATCTCGGGAGTTAATGGCGTCTGGATGTTACGTGCAGCACCAGTTCGAGGACGCGTCTGCTGGGAGCGTGACCGGCCGCGAAGTGGGACCACTACGGCCGCCGCGCTGCAGGGCAGCTCTGTTCTACGAGCTGCCGCCCGTGCTGCACTGGCTCACCGGGCAACATCGGCTACCACCACGTCCACCACCCAGCCGCATTCCCAACTACCGACTGAAGACCTGCTTCCGCGAGGTCGAGTGAGCGGTATCGTGCCGCGGCTCGATGCGTCAGAGCCTGGCTGCCTGCGTCTGAAGCTGTGGGACGAGGATCGCAGCAGCTGGTCGGCTTCCCGAAGACGGCGGCCGAACCACGGCTCAGAATCGCAAGCCCGCGGCGATAACGCCGAGCCCTGCGTCTCGATCCACCGGAAGTGCTCTTCAGGACGAGGCGAGGCGCCAGACCGCGTCCGCTCGCGAACCGACCCGCGCGATGACCGCGACGAAGTCCGGATGCGCGCGCAGAGAGTCGAGGGCGGGGCAACGCTCGGTTCACTCGGCGTCGACGAACCGCGGGCGTGTCGGTGATTTATGCAGCAGCCGCTATCGCGCGCTCCCGGTCGCGCCCATCAGCGCCAGAGCCTTTGATCAAAAACAGCTGACAGATCAGGGCCTAAACGGGGACCGAGCCCGCGGCGGCGTCGAGGTTGGCCAGGAGCTCCGCCTCAGACCGCTTCGCCGAGCAGCGCGCCGCGTTGCGCCTCCATGAAGTGAAAGGTCGGCTGCCTCGGGCGGCAGGTGAGGACGAACGCGCAGCGTCGAAATCGTCTCGAGATCGCCGAACCAGGCGGCGATCCCCGCTGTTCGTCCGTGTCGAGAACCAGGCGGGATTCCGTCGGCTTGGCAGGGATCTTCGCGATCGTTTCGCGGAAGCGCTCGAGATCGCGGTTGAAAGAAACGGCGCGCCAACATGGTGCCGACGGAGAGAGTCGGGTCCAACCGGAGGCGAGCTGCGTGTGGAAAACACCACGCCGCGCCCGGCCTCGCACTGCAGCGATCCGAGATAGGCGTGCATCAATGGCGTGGTCGCGCCAGCGTTAGCGAGGAGCTCGCGGGCGGCGTCGTTGAAGTGGCCGTCGCCATCGGCCATGGCTGGCGCAGCAGGGTGAGGGGAATCTGCATCGGCACGCGAAGCGGCCCGCCATCGAGTCGCGCCGCCGCACGCGTCGTCGTTCCGACCGATGGGCATGAATCCGCGGCGCACCGCCAGGTCGGTGCGCGGCTGAGAGCGAGCGCGAAGTCGGAGCGATCCCTGATGGCGCGACGAGCAGTGTCGAACACGTCGCTCAGCCGTCATCGGTGGGACTCGCCGCGGCGAGCGCCGCGCGCACACCGCTTCCCGGCGGGCCTCGAGATAGAGGTCGACGCCTCCGGCGCTACGGTGTAGTGCGCCGCGAGCCGGAGCCGGCAGCAGCGCGCCGGCCATCTGCTGGGCGGCAGACTTGTCGAGCCCCGAAGCGTCCACCAGGGGGACCATCGAAGGCCTGACCCAGAGCACTCGCCGGTGGCGACTTCGATCAGCCGAGCCGATATCCGAACCGGTCTCCGAGGACGCGCGCACGCTGCCGTCGACGATGGCGCGACGTCGAGCTCACGTCCGACGGTGGGTCGACCGAGTCCCCGGTACTTCGCGGTCGCCCCGCTCGACGTCACGCGCAGGTTGCGCGTCATGGCGAGGGACGTCCACCAGATCCTCGAAGATCACATCGGCGAGAAATACGCTCGGCGGCTCCACGGTGGTGAAACGGCAGCACCGCCAGCGAGCGAATTACTGAGCTCTCTCGCGACCGCCGATCTGGCGCCGGTGAGCGATTTCTGCGCTGCCGCTCCAGGGGCCGCCGCGGGTCGGGGCATCGCCGTCGTCGAGTCGGCCGCGAGGCTGCCGAGCGCCGCGATCAGCTCTTCCGCGGACTGGAAGCGCGCCGAGGGTGACTTCTCGAGCAGGCGCGTCACGATCTGATCAGCTCGAAAGGCATCGCCGTCGCGCTCCTGGAGCAGGCCCTTGGGGTGATCGTGGAGGATCGCATGGAGCGTCTGACGATGCGCCGCGCGCGAAGGCCCGCGATCCGGTGAGCATCTTCGAGCAGGACGACGCCGAGCGCGAAGAGTGTCCGCGCGCGCGCGTCGATCGCGCCTCCCCGATCTGCTCCGGCGTAGCCGGTGCCGAGCAATTCACCCCGGTGAGTGTCGAGAATCCGTCGGCGACGGTGTCGTCCTTGCGCCAGTTTATGATGCCGAAGTCGAGGATCTTGGTGCCGCCGGTTGGGGTCATAAAGACGTTGTCGGGCTTGAGGTCGCGGTGACCAGGTTGGCCCGTGGGCGGCCTTCAGGCCCCGCGCGATCTCGACGCCGATGCGCAGAGTCTCGCTTGCCGGAAGCGCGCCCCGCCCATCCGCGCTCGCAGCGTCTCGCCTTCGAGCAGCTTCGTCATTGCGGTAGGCTTTGATCGTCTCCCAGGCGGCCGCATTGAACAGCGCTTGACCACGTTGGGTGATCGAGCGCGGCCGTCACCCGCGCCTGTGTAGGAAGCGCGCTCGACGCGATGCGGCTCGCCGGTTCTTCGCCGCGCCAGCACCTTGAGCGCGACGTCGCGCGCCAGTTCAATGTCGGTGGCACGGTATGACGTCGCCCATGCCCTGGCGCGAGGAGGGACGCATCGGTATCCCCGACCATCGAGCCGGTAGGGAGGAGGGGATCTTCCGGCGCGGCGCTACGCCAGGTTCAACCTGCGTCAGCTCCCGCGCGGCCAACATCAGGGCGGGAGTCTCGAGAAAGTTCGGCAGGGTGCCTCGCTCGTGGCGGCGAGAGCGTCGGCCTCGACCACGAAGTTCGGCGTGCTCGGCCGCGAGGCGCGCGCAGCAATACGTAACTGAACGAAGTATTCTGAGAGTTTTACGTATTGCTCGATGCTCACGCAGAGGATCGGCAGGTGCGGGAACCGCCGCCGCACGCCCCGGGCCAGCCGCACGCCCGGACCTGCGAGGCGGGCTCGAGCAGCATCAGCTCGCCTCCTGGCCCTTCGTCCACTCGCGTGAGCCGATCGTCCGATGGCCGAGCCGCAGGCAGAGGAGCTCCAGGGAGCGACCTGTTCGCCGCGTCGGGATCGACAATGAGGATGGTGGCCACAGAGGAAATGCGCTGATTCGTGATCGAACGCCGCATGGCCCGTGGTATGAAATCGGCATGACCGGAGTCCTGCGTGCTGGTCGTCGACGACGACGACGACATTCTGAGGTCCCTCGTCCGCACTGCTCCTCGAGCGCGGCGGGATCGTCGTCCGGGACGCCCCGAACGGCCGCGAGGGCCGTCCGGGATTCCACGCCTGGCGGCCGGATCTCGTCGTCCTGACGTGTCGATGCCGGAGCTCGACGGCTGGGCCGCTCTCGAGCGGATCCGCGACATGTCGGACGTCCCCGTGCTCCATGCTCACCGCCCGTGCGGCGACTGAGCTCAGATGCGCGTGCGCCGGGTTCGGCGCGGACGACTCACGTGCCGTCAGGCGCCGTTCGGCAAGCAGGAGATCGTTGCGCGCGTCCAGGCGCTCCTCCGCCGTGTCGACTCCGCGGCGGCGCGCGCGAAGAGGAGCCGTCCTACGCCGACGCCTATCCCGCGGTCGACTGGGCGCAGGCGCGCGTCACCGCCGGCCGACCGCGAGGTGCCGCCCGACGCCGCTCGAGCTCCGGCTGCTGTCGACGTTCGTCCGGCACCCGCGGCAGGTAAGCGCGAGCCGACCAGCTCCTCGAGCTCGTCTGGGGGCGACGCGCACGGCGTCGGCGGCGACCAGGTGAAGCTCTTACGTCGGCTACCTCCGCCGGGCAGCTCGATCCGGACGAGCCCGGATGCCGCGCCGATCGAGACCGTGCGCGGGTTCGGCTACCGGTACCAGGCGCCGCGCTAAGAGGTCGACGAGCTTGCCGTCGAGCAGCTCGCGGACCCTCGTCGACAGCTCGGCGGGCGAGAAGCGCTTCTTGATGTGGGGCGTCGGCGCCCGTCTCGTAGCCACGGCGCACGTCCGACTCCTGCGCCTTCGCCGTCAGCAGCAGCACCAGCAATCTCGCGCAGCTCGTCGGCGCGGATCTGCTCGGAGACTCCGGAGCCCGTCGAGCCCCGGCATGCCGATGTCGAGCACGGCGATGGCGGGCGCTCGCCCCTTCCGCAATCTCGGAGGGCGCGGTCGCCGCTGCTCGCCTGCAAGACCTCGAACCCGTCACGCCGTAGCCCGCGTCGTCACGAGGCAGCAGGACGCGTCGTCGTCGTCGGCGACGAGCACGACAGGCGACGGGGAGCCGGGATCAACAGCGACGAGCTCCACGTCGGCGCTCTCGGGCTGCGGGGCTGCCGCGATGGGCAGCTCGATCCGGAAGGTGGCACCGGCGTCCTCCTCGCGAGGACGCCGCCGAGCGCGCCGCCGTGAGCGCTCCGCGATCGCCCGCGCGATGAAAGAGGCCGAGGCCGGTGCCCGGCACCTGCTGCGCACGCGACCTGCGAGGAGCGGAAGAAAGCGGTCGAACACGAGCTCCGCCTCGGCCCGGAGCGAGCCCGATGCCCAGTGTCGCTCACCCCGATGACCGCGCCGTCGAGCGCCGGCGCTCGACCCGGACGTCGACTCGACCGCCGTCGGGCGTGAACTTTTGACTGGCGCTCGAGATCAGGTTGCCGAGCAACTGGAAGATCCGCCCCTTGTCCGCCTCTGATCATGACGGACCGCCGCCGCCGAGCGAAAGCGCAGGGCTCTCGCCTCGGCCCGCGGCCGCGCCTCCTCGACGGCCTGGGCCGCCACGCGGCGCAGGTCGATCGTCCGCCGCTAGCGCCATGACGAGCACGCCTCGGAGCCGCGCGGACGAACAGCAGATCGTCGACCAGCCGCAGCAGCCGCTCTGGAGCTGCGCCCGACGACTCCGAGGTAGGGACGGCTGCCTCCTCGTCGAGCGGCGGCTCCACGGCCTCGTCCAGCGCGAGCTCGACGTGCAGCCGATGATCGACGTGAGCGGGGGTCCGCAGGTCGTGCGGAGATGAGCGCGACGAACTCGTCCTTCAGCCCCGTCGGCCTCGACGAGCTCCTCGTTCTGCAGCGCCAGCCGGACTGCGACTTCCTCGGCGATGCGAGCGCGGCCCGCTCGCTGCGACCCCGCGGATTCGCTCGAGCGCGCGAGGATGCCGCCGAGGCGGGCGGCCACGAGCAAGTCCGATCTGCGCTGCCGACGGCCGGCCACCACATACGGACGCGAGCGGTCAGGTCGCGCAGCGTCCGCACCAACAGCACGATGGGCGCGGTCAGCAGGGCGGCCGTCAGAGCTGCGAAGCGTGGACTTCCACGCACGAGCACTGAACTGTAGATTGGGTCGTCGTACTGAGTGTGAAACTTCACGTCGATAAACGCTTTGATCGCTGCTGCGACCTCGTCCGGCCTTCCTGAAGGAAATGCGAGGCGCCTTCGATCAGCACCAGTTCGCGCGCCAGGGATCACGAACCCTGCGCGAAGTGCCGGCAGAACGGTGTCCTTCCGCTCCCCAGACGAGTGTCGGTTTCTCCCGTCATCGCTTCGAGCACGCGATTCATTTGTCCCGTGTTCGGGTGCTCGGGGTCGGTGGGGAGCTCGGGGAATGCGAGCATCGCCGGCTCTCGACTCTCTGGCAAACGCCGCCGTAAGCCTGCGAATGTCGTCGGCAGGCCCCAGCGGTGCCCGCCCGATGAGCCGTCCGATGTCGAGTGCATCGGCCGCGTTCGCGAACGACGTCGCGATAACCGGAGCCACTCGCTCGGCCCGCCGCCGATGCCGGTGTTGAGGATGACGATGCGCTCCTCGGATGCGCTCCGGATGCTCGACGGCGACTCGGAGCCCGATCGCCACCCCATCAAAATGATGTCGGGGATCGCGCAGATCGAGCTCCTCGACGAGTCGCGATCGAGCCGACGTGCCGGTCGTACGAATACCAGCCGACGTCCTGGCCGTCCGGCGCGTCCGAGCCTGATCCAGGTCGGGCGCGACCTTTGCCAGGCCGCGAACTGCGGGACGATGTTGCGCCAGAGAAACGACGACGTCGGCTCGCCGTGCAGCAAAGAGCACCGCAGGCGCGCCGTCGCCCTCGTCGACGCAGCGCAGGCCGCCGAGGCCGAGCCCCGCGTCAGCCCTGCCCCGACTCCCGAGCGGGCAACCATTCCGGGACAGTAGATGAGAAGGGGGGCCGGGGACAGGCTGCGCGCCCACCGTCCGGCCCTCTCCTCTCAGGGGAGTAAGACGCCGGTTGCCCAGAATTCTCTGCGCCGGAGCCGAACCTCCTATTCCTCGAGGTCGAGGACGTCCCGGGGTAGAGGGTGAGCGCAGCCATCGGCGACGCGGCGGACGATTGCGCCATGGCCCGGCCACACGCGGTGCGACCTGGCAGGAAGACGGCGCCGTTGCGGCTGACGTCTTACGCACAGCTCTCCGTTCCAGCCGGTCGCCGATCTCAGCGCCAGCCCGGGTGCCGCCCGCCTTCCCGAGGGCTGCGCCGTCGCGTCGGTCACGAGCAAGCTGCCGCTGCGCGGTGCGAACGAGCACAGGCTCGCCCGGCCGGTACTCGAGACCGGTGTCGACGACCCGGCACAGCCGGCTGCGCGGCCTTCAGGTCCGGCCACGTGCGGTAGCGCCGTTCTCGACGGCGACGACGTGCTGCGCGTCGCCCAGCTTGGAAGCGTTTGTGCGCCTCGCTCCCCGAGAGTGCGGCTCCGCGCGACCGACTGCGTCACGTTCGCCTGCTCGGACCGCGACCGAGCAAGCCTCTTCCCGCGTCCTTGCGGTAATGCCTGCGTCCATCGGCGACTCCTTCGCGAGAGCCCGCCGTCCGCTTCCTGGGCTGCGAGAGAGTTGTCGTCAGCCGGACTTGGTCTGCGTGACGAGGTGGAGCTTCCCTTCCGCGCGGACCGGTTGCGCCCGCGCGCGCACTCGCCAGCTCCATGGGCCGAGCTGCCGGGGCCGCAACGACCGTGGCGGCGAGCCTGGCGATACCGCCGACGACGAAGGAGAGCTGGGTGCCGCCTCGCGCAGAGCCAGCCGGGCGAGGAGTCCCGCCGAGCGGGCCGGTGCCGTTGAAGGCGTAGAAGTAGATGCCGATGATCCGCCCGCGCAGGCGGTCGGGCGCGGCGAGCTGCATCGTCGCGTTCGCGTTCGCCGACCACGCTGCGAACCCCGCGCCGACGAAGAAGAGGAGGACGCCTGCGCGAGCACGGCGGCGTTCGCACGGGCGCGAGCAAGAGCTCGCGAGCCGGCGAACACGCAGGCCGCCGGCGATCATCACCCTCACCGACGCGCGTCCACCGAGGACGGCCGCGAGGGCGCCGACGAGCGCGCCTGCGCCGAACACCGCCGACGAGGACCCGTACGTACGCTAAGGCCGTGAAGCGTGCGCCAGGCGAGCACCGGCAGCGTGACGTTGAAGTTGAACGTGAACGTGCTGATGACGAGCGTCAGCGCGAGGACGATCATCATCCGCGGCTGCTCGAGCACGTAGGCGAGTGCCTTCCCGCGTGCCGCGCAGAGATCGTCGGCCGCTCGAACTGCTCGCAGCGGGAAGAACTCCGTCACGCGCATTGCGAGCAGCGCCGATCAGTACGGCGAAGAAGCTGATCGCGTTGACGAGGAAGCAGACGCCAGCGCCGCGCGAGGCCGTAAACGATCCCCGCAGCTGACGGGCCCGAAGATCCGCGACGCGTTGAAGAGGCTCGAGTTGAGCGGCGATCGCGTTCGGCAGGTCGTCGCGGCCGACCATCCGGTACGTGAGCTGCTGGCGCGACGGTACGTCGAGCACGAGCACGAGCCCGTTGATGAACGCGATCGGTAGAGCATCCACGGCTGCGCGAAGCCGCCGAGCGCGATCCAGGCAAGCGCGATCGCGGTCACGAGCTGGGCCGCCTGTGTCCCGATCACCAGTGCGGCGGGCGTCGAGCCGGTCGGCGTGAGCACGCCCGGCGAACAGCCCGAACAGCGTGAACGGGAGGAACTGCGCGAAGGCCATGACGCCGACTGCGAACGCGCGAGTCGGGTCAGCTGGAGGACGAACCAGCCGAGCGCGATCCGCTGCATCCACGAGCCGGTCTGCGATACCACCTGGCCGGCGAAGAAGAGTCGGTAGTTCCGGTGGCGCAGGCTTGCGAACGTGCGCCTCACCGCCGCTCCTCCTCGCGCAGCAGCGCGTGAGAGCGGCTCGACGGCGCCTCCACGGCGGCGAGCTTCGTCCGGCTCAGCCTGCCGCCGGAGGCGGGCCGAGGCCGTGCGCCGCGCAGCGGACGCGGCGGAGCACGCGCTGGCCCCTCGTCGGTGAGCGTCAGGCCCGATGCGCCGCCGTCGTCGACGCTGCGGCGTGCGCGCGACGAGGCCGTCCCGCTCGAGCCGGTCGACGTGGTTCGACATCGCGGGCGCCGAGACGCGCTCCCCGGTTGCGCTCGCGGACGCCGATTCCCGGCGAGTACTTGATCGCGACGAGCAGGGGACACCCTGCTCGGGCGAGACACCTGACCTCGCGCGCCTCCCGGCGCAGCTCCCGCCCGACCTAGCAGCAGTACCGGCCGCAAGCGGTCGGCGATGGAGACGGTGTCGGTCTGACCTCTCGGCATATCGTTAACTCCAGGTTAACTATAGCCGTGAAGACCGCCATTGGCGGCGGCTCCTATCTCGGGATGCTGTAGACGGTGCCGCGCGTGATGATGCGTGGTCGCCGACCACGAGGGTGTAGGTGTAGAAGTCGCCGGGCTCATCCGTGACTCGCGATCAGGTAGCGGCCGCCGCCGAGCTCCTTCGCCCGGACTTTCTCGATTCCGCGCGGGCCCTGCAGCGTCACGACCGCCTTGCAGCCGTCGAGGGGCCGACCGGCGTCCGGAGACCTCGATGATCGCGTCCCACGGCTGCGTCGCCTCGACGACGACCGGGGCCTCGCTCACCTTCACCTTCGGCTTGTTCGGTCCAGGGCGCCTGTGACCCGCGACCGCCGCGATGATGACAACGAGGATGGGGATGCTCCGAAGCCGCATTTCGGTGTCTCGTGGATCTGAAGGACGTATCGCGCGTGCGCTGGGAGCCGATCCTTGAGCGGCGCATCCCCGGTCGGGGCTAATCAGCGCGCCCGGATAACGGAGCCGACGATCGCCCCGAACGGCTTCGGGTTCGCCGGACAGCGCGTTGTCACGCAGGTCGGCCCGAGCTGTAGGCGACGAGCTACGCGCCGTAGCCGTTCGTCCACTCCTGCTGTCCGACGGCCGCCTTGGTGCCGACGACCGTGTGTTCTTCTCGATCATGCACATCGAGTGGTCGTTGCAGAGGATTCCGACGCCGCCGCGTTGCCAGTGACCCGGTTGCCTCGATCATCCCCATCGACATCTCGGTCATCGAGATCCCGCGCAGCGTCGTGCGGCTGGATCCGGTTGTCCATCAGGTCGATGTTCACGAAGTGGGCGGCGATGCCCTCCTGCCCCCGACGATCGTGCAGCCCATGACGTGACTCGACCGCTTGTCGAACGCGTAGGAGATGTCGATCCCCGGGCGTAGGCGTTGCCGAGGCCGTCGATCGAGCAGTTCTCGATCGTGATCGCCGCGCGCCGGACTGTGGATGCCGTCGAGCTCGAACCCGAGACGACGACGCCGTCGAGAACCACGTGGTCGCGCCCGTCGACGACGATCCCGTCTTCGCCGCCGATCACGGTGACGTTCTTTCACCGTTCACTCCGTCCGCACGGGATGCCGACGATCTCCGCCCCCGCACGATCGCGCCGCGGTCGCCGACGAGCCGCTCACGGCGGTCGATGACCAGCGGCCCCTGGTGCACGCCCGCCGCCAGGTGGACGGTCGCGCGAGCAAGCCAGGCAGCCACCCAGGGCCGGCGGCGGTCGCGAGCGCCGCCACGACCGCGACTCCTTCGAGACGACACCGAGGCGTCCGAGCTCGCCGCCGTCGGTCGCGCAGGACAACCGCAGCAGCGGGTGCCGGCCTCGCCTGAGCACCTGTCACAGCCCACGCGCCGCCGACGAGTGCGAGCGCCGGACGAGCGGCGCCTTGAGCCCGAGTAGAGCACGAGCACGAGCATCAGTCCGGAGCTCGAGCAGCCTGAGCGGCTAGCGCTACCCAGCCGGGTTGGTAGCGCAGGAGCCGGTGATACAGCTGGAGGTCGAGCGCGACAACCGACCGCGGCCACTCATCCCGCGCACAGCTCTGAGCGCGCCACCAGAGGCGCAGAGCGCCGCCGCGAGCGCGCAGCACGCCGCAAGCGGCAGCAGCGGACGCGAGGCGAGCCGCGACTCGACCCCGGCCTCTCAGCGTGTAGGCATATCGCACCCCCGCGAGGAGCCTCGTGCGCGCCGTACTTCGCGCCGACGAGCGTGCCGGCAGGCGGGGAATGCCCACTGTGCCGCGACGCGTCGGGCGAGCGAGTCCGCCGCCCGTCCGTCAATGCCGGAAACCACCGAGTCGCGGTCGAGACATCCACTCCTGGAACGTCTCGAGGTCGTGCTCCGCGACGAGCGCGCAGCAGCGGGTCGTGCTGGAACCCGCGCCGGAACCCGGTTGCGCAGATCACCTGCTCGGCCTGTTGAGCGACCGCTCGATGCGGGAAGCGCTCGCCGCGAGCGCAAAGCGGCCTCGTCCCAGCGGGGCCCGGGTGGGGAACGAGTGGGCGCCAGGCAGCCGCCCAGGATCGCCGCCCGCTCGCCGGCCGGACCGGTGGAAGCCGCCCAGAGCGCGTCGCGAGAACCACTCGCGCGGGACGTTGAGGCGGCGCCGCACCGGTTCGCGTCGCCGGATCGGACGACCGATGCGCCGCGAAGCCAGCGCGTTCACCCATTCGGTCGCGCCGCGCAGCCCGCGCCATCCGTCACCGAGCGTGCATATTCCCATGCGGCCATGTACGCGTGCACCGCGCGGGGTCGTCGCGCAGCTCAGCCGGCGTCGCAAGCCCGGGATGGCCGGTCGCGACGAGCACGTGAGGCACCTCGACTGCCGCCACAGAGAAGAACTCCCGTTCGACCCCGACCCGGTCGACGCGTACGCCGCACGCTCGTCCCAGCCGCTTCGCTCGCGCAGCTCGGCGACGACCCGAGGAACTCCCGAACCGTCGGGTTGTACCGGTTGGCCACGCTCGAGAGCAGCGGCGTCATTCGTCGGTCGCAGCGCCTCGCGCACGGCGAGCCGGGGAACGACGTTGGCAGAGCAGTGCCCGTCGCTCTCGATCGCATGTGCGTCTGCCGGATCGCTCGGCGCCTGCCGCGCCCAGACGGCGGCCGGGTCGGTCGACTCGTCGAAGACGACGATCTCGTCGGGCTGAGAGCCCGCCTCGGCGCAGCGTCTGGTAGGCGGAGAAGCCGGCGAGGCCGCCGCCGACGATCGCCGACGCGGATCACTTCACCGAGCCCGCCAGCAGCCCCTGCGACGAAGTAGCGCTGGAAGGCGAAGAACACGGCGAGCGGAACGATCAGCGAGAGGAACGGCCGCAGGCGCGATCAGGTCGATGTTCGAGCCGAACTGGCGCAGGTTCGAGTAGATCGCGACGGTGATCGGCTGCGTGTTGCGGCCGAACGTCAGCGCGACGAGCAGGTCGTTCCACGTCCAGAGGAACTGGAAGATCGCGAGCGACGCGATCGCCGGAAGCCCGAGCGGCAGGATCAGGCGGACGAAGATCCGGAACTCGGAGGCGCCGTCGATCCGCGCCGACTCGAGGATGTCCTTCGGGATCCCGATGAAGAAGTTGCGCAGCAGGAAGATCGCGAACGGCAGCCCGAACGCGGTGTGGAAGAGGATCAGGCCGAGCACCGGTGTCGAAGATCCCGAGCGTGTTGTAGAGCGAGAAGATCGGGATCAGCGCCATCTGCAGCGGCACGACGAGCAGCGCGATCACGCCGATGAAGATCCAGTCGCGGCCGGGGAACTCGAGCCACGCGAACGCGTAGCCGGCGAGCCGAGGCGATGATGATCGGCAGGATCGTGCCGCAGACCGCGATCATGACCGTCATCCACAGCGACGTGCGGGATGTCGGTGTTGTGGAGCAGCTGGCTGTAGTTGTCCCAGGTGGCGAGGCTCGGCTTGCGCAGCACCTTCCACCAGCCGATGTTGTCGTAGTCGCCCGAGGTCATCAGCGACGTGATGAAGAGGCCGAACGTCGGCACGAGCCAGAGCAGCCCGACGACGATCAGAACGAGGTTGCACCGGCGGCTTGCCGAGCGCGCGCAGGATCCTCGCAGACGGTGCTCTCGCTGGTGCGACGCGCGCCTCGGCGGCGACCGTCGCCATCAGACCTCCCTCCGGAACCGGCGCACGTTCAGCAGCAGGATCGGGATCACGAGCACGAACAGGAAGACGGCGATCGCCGAGCCGAGTCCGAAGTCGTTGACGCCGCCGAACGACGTGCGCCACATCGCGAGCGCGATCACGTTCGCGTCGTCCTGCACGTCGAGCCGGGCGCGACCGACGAGGACGATGTCGAAGACCTTCAGAACGTTGATGAGCATCGTGATGAACACGACGCTGAGCACCGGCGCGAGCAGCGGCACGGTGACGCGCCGGAAGACCTGCCACTCGGTCGCGCCGTCGGTCCGCGCTGCCTCGAGCACGTCTCGCGGGATCGCCGCGAGGCCCGCGCCGATCACCACCATCGCAGAAGCCGGCCCACACCCAGATGTAGGCGATCATCACCGCCGGCGTGATGAGCTTCGGCCCGAGCCACGCGATGCCGCCGAACGGTGGTCGGAACGTGTCGGCGCCGATCGCGGCGCGGTACGCCGGCCGCTCACTCCGTCGAACGTGAACGAGTCCGTCGTCCGCGTCGTCGTGGTCGGTCGAACGTCTTGCCTCCGCGGGTCGTTGAGCTCGACCGTCACTCCGGGCAGGCCCGAGCTCGCTCCTCTCGACCTTCCCCGGCGCGCCGCCGCCCGGCTTGAAGTCGCGCCAGACGACCCCGACGACCTTCCCGCGGCGGGCGCGGGTTGAGCCGCCTGCTTCGCGTCCGCCGGTAACGACGTCCGGCGGCATCCCGGTCAGCCCGAGGAGCGCCACGTCCCCGAGCCGCAGCGGGGTCTTCAGCACGAGTCAGCCCGGTCTGCGGCGAGCCGGTGATGTCCGGTCGACGGCTGTGCGTCCGGCAGCGACGCCCGGCGGCAGCGGACGCGTCGTTGCACCGACGCGCGATGACCGCGTTGAGCGGCGCCTGCGATCCGGCTCCTGCTGGTCCATGATCCGCCAGATCACGCCGGCGGCGAACAGCGAGATCGCCATCGGCATGAAGACCGCCGTCTTGAACGCGACCGACCAGCGACCCGCTCGGTCAGGACGCGCGAAGATGAGCCCGATCGCGGTGATCGAGCGCAGGCACGACCGCGACCCAGATCGCGTTGTTCTTGATCGCCGTCCGTGATGATGGCGGTCGTGAAGAGCGCCTTGTAGTTGTCGATCCCGACGAACGTCGTTGCCCGAGCGGTCGTAGAGGCTCCGCCAGACCGTGTAGACGGTCGGGTAGACGATCCAGACGCCCAGCAGGATCGCCGCGGGCAGCAAGGAACCAGGCCGTGACGGCGTACCGACGCCAGCGCCCGGCTCCTCGGACTCGGCGCAGGCGGAGCCCTCCACGGGAGGCTCCGCTGTGACGCTGGCGCCGCCGGCTCACCTACTCCTCTTGTACGCAGCCGCCGCCGACTTCCGAGCTGCGGCGGCGATGCCGCTCGACGTTGCTCGGGTTCTTCAGGAAGTCCTGGAAGATCTTGAACTCGCCCTGACCGACCGTGCCGCCGAACGCCGCCGGCTGCAGGTCGGAGAGGTCGAACCGGAACGTCTTTGCGTGCGCGAGCGCGATCGCCGTGGCGCGGTTCAGCGGATCGGTGTACGCGCTCGCCGGGACGTTCTTGTTCGGCGACGAGAAGCCACCGCGCTTTGCCCAGATCGTCGCCGCTGCCGGCGTGGCGAGGTACGTTGACGAACGCGCGCGCCGCCGGCGTGTCCTTGAACATGACGACGACGTCGCCGCCGCCGACGACGGACGGCCCGTGCGAGCCGATCGTCGGGAACGCTGAACACGTTGTAGTCCGTGATCGGCTTGGCGGTGGTCTTGCGACGACGCCCGGGCACGAAGTCGCCCTCGATCACCATCGCCGCCTTCGGCGAGGTTGCGAAGACGTTGCTGACCGAGGTCGGGAAGTCGGTCTGCAGCGCGCCCGACGTCCCGCCGACGATGTTCTGCGTGTCGCCGAGGACCTGGCCCATCGACCTTGAGCGCGGCCTTCACCGGACGGGTCGGTCCACTTGATCTTGTGGGTCGTCAGCAGGTCGTACTTCGTCGCCCGGCCTGACCGGAGGTAGATGTTCTCGAACAGGTCGGTGAGCGTCCAGCCGTCCGCGCCGCCGATCGAGTAGGCGGGCGTGCCCGACGCGCGCAGCGTCTTCGCGGCGCGCGAGCAGCTGCGGCCACGTCGTCGGCGGCTTGACGCCGGCGTTCTTGAACGACTGGACGTTGTACCAGACGGTCGACTTGTTGGCGCCCTTGAAGAAGAGGCCGTAGAGCTTCCCGTTGACCGTGCCGAGCGTGACCCAGCTCGGGCGTGTAGTTCTTCGCGATGTCGGCCTCGCGCGAAGCGTGATCGGCTTCAGCGCGCCCTGGGCGGCGAAGTCCTTCATCAGGCCGGGCTGGCCGATCGCCGCCAGGTCGGGCGGATTGCCGCCCTGCACCGCGGTGGCGAGCACCGTCGGCAGTTGGTCGCCCGACGACTGTACTTCGACCTTCACGTCGGGATTCATCTTCTTGAAAGCGTCGATGACGGCCTGGAAGCTCTGCCTGCTCGGTGCCGGTCCACATCCCGGTGACCGCGATGTTGCCCGGAGACCGCCTTGGCCTGTCGCGCTTCGCGCCTGCGGTGCTCGTCGCAACGAGCGCGGCGACCGCGAGTGCCGTCAGCGCCAGACGACGCACTGCGACCGTTCATGCGATCCTCACTCCTGCTCCTCTGGTCGATCGTCGTAGATCCCGAGACCCGTCTCGGGTCGAAGAAGTGCAGCGTGCGCGTGTCGACGGCCGACCTCGACCGTCTCGCCCTCCGTCACGCGGGAGCGCGCGCCGAAGCGGCCGACGATGATCGCCTCGCCGCCCTCATCGTTGCCGCTGCCGGCTGCGCGATCGCCGCCGTGCATGTCCTCGGCGAGCTCCGCGTACTCCTCCGTGTCAGCGCGGCCGTGCGCGTCGACGCGGAAGTGCACCATGATCTCGGAGCCGAGCGCCTCCGCGCAGCTCGACGGCTCCCGTGCAGACGCCGGTCGGCCGGCGCGTCGGCGACGAGCGCCGCGTCCTCGAGGTCCTCGGGCCGGATGCCGAGGATCACGTCGCTGCCGTCGTATGCACTCGAGCGCCGGCCGCGCGTCAGCGATCTCCGTCGTCGAGCGCGATCGCGCTGCGATCGCCGAGTCGCGACGACGACCGTGCCGTTCGACGGCTCGAGCCGTCGCCTCGAGCATGTTCATCGACGGCGAGCCGATGAAGCCGCCGACGAAGAGGTTGACCGGCCGGTCGTAGAGCGTCTGCGGGTCGGCGACCTGCTGCAGCTCGCCCTTGCGCATGACGGCGACGCGGTCGCCCATCGTCATCGCCTCGACCTGGTCGTGCGTGACGTAGATCGTCGTCACGCCGAGGTCGCTGCTGCAGCCGCGCGATCTCGGCGCGCATCTGCACGCGCAGCTTCGCGTCGAGGTTCGAGAGCGGCTCGTCCATCAGGAACGCCTGCGGCTCGCGCACGATCGCGCGGCCCATCGCGACGCGCTGGCGCTGGCCGCCGGAGAGCGCGCGCGGCTTGCGCTTCAGGAACGGCTCGAGGCCGAGGACCGCGCGGCCGTCCTGCACGCGACGCGTCGATCTCGTCCTTCGGCACCTTCTTGACGCTGCAGGCCGAAGGCGATGTTGTCGTAGACCGACAGGTGCGGGTAGAGCGCGTAGCTCTGGAACACCATCGCGATGTCGCGGTCGCGCGACGGCACGTGGTTGACGACGCGGTCGCCGATCCGAGCACGCCCGCCGGAGATCTCCTCGAGCCCGGCGACCATCCGCAGTGCCGTCGTCTTGCCGCACCGGAGGGCCCGACAGCACATGAACTCCCCGTCGTCGATCTCGAGGCTCAGGCTGGTTGACGGCCGTCGTCCCGTCGGATACGTCTTGCGTGATTCCGTCGAACGTAACCCCAGCCACGTCCCTCCCGCACTAGGTGGGGTTTATTACCATTTTTGGGCGCCGCTGTCGTTAGTCGGGTCCGAGTCTCGGTCCGACATCGTCGAGTCACGCCGTGGATGCCCTCGAGCGGTACATAGTCGTACACCGGTCTGCGCGTGAAGAAACGGCGCCGGCCGGTAGGGCTGGCCATGACGAGCGCGGACGCCGGTGCGACGCCGATCGTCCAGTGCTCGAGGCTCAACGACGTCTCTCGCGCCATCTGCTCCCACTGGCCGCGGGTCGAGCTAGTCCGAGGCCGCGTTCGATGGCGGGATGAGGTCGACGCCGACCGGATAGCGGAGCGTGTGGTGGCGCTCCCAGACCGCCGATCTTGTGCGACAGCCACGGCGATGACGATCGCGGCGACGCACGGGATGTAGAACCCGAGCGGCAGCCGCGTCGCGATCAGTCCGGACCACGATCAGCACAGCGGCGGCACGAGCGCCCACAGCCAGATCGCCGCGATGTTTCTCTGCGTCGGGTCGTGCCACGTCATGAGCAGCCTTCCGCCGCGACACCCACTGGATCTCGTGCGGCTTCTCGAGTGAGCGTCGAGGCCATGAGTGAGGAGAAGAACAGGGGATGGCGATGAAGGCGGCGATCGCGAGCGGCGTGCGGTTGCCGCCGCGGCGCGGCATAATCCTGGCGATCATTGGCCGAAGTTCCCGCGCCTGGATGTCGGTCGCGAGCTGTTCGGTCATGCGGCTTCCGCCTCGAGCACCCGCGCGAGGAACTCGCGCGTTCGCGGCTCCTTCGGACTCGTGAAGATCTGCTCCGGCGGGCCTGCTTCGAGGATCACGCCGCCGTCGAGGAAGCAGACCTTGTCCGCGACCTCGCGCGCGAAGCCCATCTCGTGCGTCGCGATGATCATCGTCATGCCGCCGTCGGCGAGCTCGCGGACGAGCTCGAGCACCTCGGCGACGAGCTGCGGGTCGAGCGCGCTCGTGATCTCGTCGAGCAGCATCAGCTCGCGGCTCCATCGCGAGCGCCGTGACGATCGCGACGCGCTGCTGCTGGCCGCCCGACAGCCGGTCGGGATACTCGTCCGCCTTGTCGGCGAGCCCGATGCGCTCGCAGCAGCTCGCGCGCGCTCCGCCTCCGCGCCGTCGCGCGACAGCCGCGCAGCCTTGCGCGGCGCGAGCGTGACGTTCTGCAGCACGCGTCATGTGCGGGAAGAGGTTGTACGCCTGGAAGACGATGCCGATCTCGCGGCGCAGCTGCGTTCACGTCGACCTTCGCGCGCCGTGATGCTCTGCGCCGTCGACGACGATCGCGCCCTCGTCGATCGGCTCGAGCAGGTTGACGCAGCGCAGCAGCGTCGACTTGCCGGAGCCGGACGCGCCGATCAGGCAGACGACGTCGTGCTCCGCGACGTCGAGATCGATCGTCGTCGCAGCACCTGCAGGCCGCCGAACCACTTCGAGACGCCGCTCGATCTCGACGAAGCGAGCCGAGCGTTCGCCGTTGCGCGCTCAAAACGCCTGTGCGCGCTCGCGCGCTCGCGTTGCGCGACGAGGTGATCCGTGAAGCGCGCGAGCGGGATCGTGATCAGGACGAAGAACGCCGCGGCGACGACGGTATGACGTCGAAGTCGCCGCTTTGTCGTCGAGAACTGCTGGGCGAGCGACGCGCCTCGGCGACGCCGATGCACCGACACGATCGCGGTGTCCTTCTGCAGGCCGATGAAGTCGTTGAGGAGCGGCGGGATCACGCGGCGCACCGCCTGCGGGATGATCACGTAGCGCATCGCCTGCCCGTACGAGAGGCCGAGCGACCGCGCGGCCGCACGCTGGCTCGGGTGCACCGACTCGATGCCCGCCCGGTAGACCTCCGTGACGTACGCCGTGTAGACGAGCGTCAGCGAGATGACGCCGTACGTCGTGAACGACCGGTTCGAGATGAAGCCCAGCTGGCAGTCGGGAGGCCGAAGCCGACGAAGAACGCGACGATGATGATCGGCGTGCCGCGGAAGAAGTCCGTGTAGACGATCGCCAGGGCGCGGAGCGGTCTCGCTCCGCGCCCCGGCAGGACCGCGCACGATCTGCCACGCGCGAGCGCGAACACGAGGACGAGCGCCTCCGCGATGAACATCATCCTGAGGTTCACCTGGAAGCCCGCCCAGACGTCGCGGCATCGACAGCGTGTAGGTGTGCAGATTGAAGAATGCGTGGAGGACCTGGTGCAGCGCGTGCGCACGTTACGTCCTCTACTTCAGGACCGGAATCTTCGCGAAGTTGAGGTTGAACCACTTCTTCTGGAGCTTGCCGACGGTGCCGTCTGCCGATCAGCGCCCTTCATCGTGCTGTTCACGGTCGCGAGCAGCTTCGGAGCCCTTCTGCAGGACGGCGCCGTACTGCTCGTGCGTCACGACCTGGCCGCGCAACGGGCCCGTAGGCGGCCGGCTTCTGCCTTCTTCTGCAGGCTGACGAGCGGCACGTCGAGGATCAGCGCCTCGCAGCGGTTGATCTGCACCGCCTGGTACGCGGCGGTCGTCGTCGGTAATGCGAGCGGCGCCTTCGACCGGATGCAACTGCGTCTTGATCCAGTCGAGGCCGGTCGTGTTCGCCTGGGCGCACGTCTGCAGCTGCTTGAGGTCGGCGAGGCTCTTGGGCGGCGTCGCCTGCTTCGAGAGCAGCACGCCCTGGCTTCCGCATTCAGGTACGACGTCGTGAAGTCGACCGTCCGCTTCCGCTGCGACGTGATCGTCGCCTCCTGGAAGGAGATGTCGAACTTCTTCGTGCCTGGAGCGAAGAGGCTGTTCCACGGCGAGTACATCCACACGGGCGTGACGCCCGAGCTTCGCGGCGATCGCGGCTCGCGAGGTCGACCTCATAGCCGCGCGGACGGGCTGACGGTGCTGCCGCGGACCGTCCCGCTCGCGAACCCGGGTGCCGGGTCGCCGAACGCGACGATCAGGCTTGCCCGACTGGAGCGTCGGCGGAGCGGCTGTCAGGCCGAGGACGCCGCGGGCACGGCAACGAGCGCCGCCACGGCGAGGAGCGGGAGAAAACGCTTCACGGGGTGCCCTCCTGTGAGTTTGCAGCTGGGAAGCAATGAATCTACCCGCGGGTCCAGGCAGGAACGACCAGCCCTACGAACCCTCGGCGAGCGCGGCGGCGGGTCAGCTGCTGGAAGTGGCCGGATCAGCTGCTCGCTGCGCTCCATCAGGAAGCCGTGCTCGAGCGCCGCCGCCGGCGATCCCGGCGTGGACGCCCTCCACGAGCGACGCGGTCCTCGATCCCCACCTGGTCGTCCGAAGGCCATCAGCGTCGTCGATCCAGGCCTGGTCCACGTCGCGGCCGAAGAAGTAGTCGAGGAACCGGTACGCTGCGGTCGGGTGACGGGGATGACCGGGCCGATCGAGATGTTCGGGCGTCCCGGGAAGATGTTCACGCACGAGGTTCGGCCACAGGAAGTGGAACTGCCCGCGCGGCAGCTCGCCGTCGAGCCGCATCCGCGTCCCGGCCGCTCTCGCGCGGTCGGCGCCCCGCTGGCTCGAGAGGCGGCCGTCGGTCGAGAGCGCGTAGGCCTCGGCCGAGACGTCGAGGAGCTCCGACAGCTGCGGGTGCGCGACCTGAGCAGTGGTAGCACTCGAGGAAGTTCTCGCGAGACGATCTTCCAGTTCGCCTCGAGCTGCGGTCTCCCAGCGGGTGTAGTAGCACGAGCCTGTCGACATCGAGGCCGAGCTCTGCGATCTGAGCCGGCATCGAGCCGAGTGCGTCCGCCAGCGGCTCGGGGTCAGCCCGTGTTCACGAACACGAACGGCCCCCACGTGTCGGCGGCGACGCGGCAGAGACCGAGGCCTGTCTTGTCGAAGTCGGGCTCTTCTTCGGCCCAGGGCGCCGCGCGCAGCGAGCCGTCGAGGCCGTGGGTCCAAGGCGTGGTAGGGCACTGGATCGTCTCGCGTTTCCCAGAGCCCTCGACGAGGAAACCCGCGGTGCTTGAGAGCAGACGTTGAGGAAGGCTCGCAGCTCACCGTCTCTCGCCGCGCGTCAAGACGACGGGCGCTGCCTGCGCGCGTCGACGTGAGCGTGCCGGGCTCGGGAACCTCGCCGAGGTGCCCGGCGTACTGCCACGCCGATCGGAAGATCCGCTCCTGTTCGCGGCGCAGGACGTCGGGATCGACGTACCAGCTGTAAAGGAAGCGTCTGCTCCATAGCCCGATCTATCCAGCGTACCATGGATGAGGTGAAGTCTCTGCGGCGCATCGCCGCGTTCCTCAAAGCGCATCCGCGAGCGGTGATCGCCGTCCAGCTCGTCGTGCTGGCGATCTTCTCCGTCTCCGTCGGCTGGTCGCTGCGAGGCCTCGTTCAAGGACGCGGGCGACGACCTCCCGGAATGCCGACCTGACTCTCTTCATCGCCGGTGCGTCGCGCTCGCGGCCTACTACCTCGTGTTCGTGTGCGGATGGATGCGCATCCTCGCCGACTGGGGCATCCATCTCGTATCCGGCCGCGCTACGTGCGGAAATGGTCTCGATGCTCGCCAAGTACGTCCCCGGGGGCGTTTGGACGCCGGCGGCGCGCGTCGTCGCTGCACGGCGGGCGGGGATCAATGACGCGACGCTCGTGACCGCGTCGATCCTCGTCGAGGCCGGCATCTCGGCGGTCGCAGGCGTGATCGTCTTCGTGATCTCGCTCGCCTGGGTCAAGGGTGTGGACGCCCCGATCGCTCCGCTCGTCGCGTTCGCGGTCATCGTCCACGATCCTCCTGCACCCCCGGGTCTTCCGGCCGCTCGCCCGGCGCGTGCTGCGCCGGTTCGGGAAGGCCGAGCTCCACTCCGTTTCGGACCTCGACGATGGTGTTCCTTCTCCTCTTCTATTCCGTGACCTGGGTGATCGGCGGGGTCGCGCTCTGGCTGCTCATCCGCTCGTTGGGCGCGCACCCCGGCCCCGAGTCGATCGTCTTCCTCGGCGGCGTTGCCGCGGTCGGGGCGATCGTCGCGGTGCTCGCCGTGTCTGCACCCTCCGGGCTCGGTGTCCGCGAGGCGTCGATGTACGGGCTGATGCTCGCGATCGTCGGTCCCGGTGCTGCGCTCGGCGCGACGGTTCTCAATCGCGTCGCGATCACACTGGTCGAGTGCTGCTGCTCGTGATCGGCGGGCTGATCCTCCGGCGCAGCGAGGGCAAGCCGGAGCAGACGCCGCCTCCACGAAGCCGAGGCGTAGGCCGCGCTTTCTCTTCCGGGAAGTGATATCTCCGGACTCACGCCGAGGACGGCCGGGAGCGCATCCGAGCTCGGGAGAAGGAATGTCAAGCATGGTTCGCGGCGCGCTGCGCCGGCTGGGGTCGTGCGCTCGCTGCGAGTGGCGACGGTCCTCGGGATCGTGCTCCTCGCGCAGGCGGCGGCCGCGACCCCGAATCTCTCTCGGAACCGACGCGCTCGCGCAGGCGCCAGAGCGGGATCGTGGACGCTCCGGCCCTCGAGAGCCGGGTCCCGCTCATGCTCGAGCTCAAGCAGCTGCGCGGCGGCTGAGGTCTACGCCGCCCAGAAGGACAGCGGCGCTTCGAATGCGGCGGCCGGGCAGGACGCCGCGCGCAGAGCAGGACCGGAACGGGCGGCGCAGGCTGCGGTGCTGGCGCTGCTCGCCGCGAGGAACGTCGACGTCCTCTACCAGGTGCAGACGGCCTACAACGGCATCGCTGTACAGGCGAGCCCGGCGCTCGCCGACGAGCTCGGGAACCTGCCGGGCGTCGAAGCGGTCCACCAGATCTCGCTCGAGCTTCGCAGCAACGCGAACACCGTGCCGTTGATCGGCGCTGCCGGCGGTATGGCAGAGCACGGGCCATGCGGGCGAGGGGAATCCGCATCCGGCGTCATCGATACCGGCATCGACTACGTCACACGAACTTCGGCGGCACCGGCAGCGCGGCGGATCTCGCGCTCGCGCGAAGTGCTCGCGACGAACTCCCGAGCGACACGACTTCGCACCCGTCCGGGTTCAGCGTCGTCAACGCCTCGGGGACGCAGCTGTATCCGACCGCGAAGGTCGCCGGGGGCTTCGACTTCGCGGGAGATGCGTACACCGGCTCAGGCGGCGGCGCGACGCCGCATCCCGACCCGAATCCGGAGGACTGCCCGTCGTCGCTCGGCGGCGGCCACGGGTCGCGCACCTCCGGCACGGCTGCCGGGTACGGAGTCCAACGCAGACGGGACGACGTACGCCGGCCCGTACGACTCGGCGACGCCGTTCTCGACCCTCCGCATCGGCCCCGGTGTCGCGCCGAAGCGCAGCTCTACATGCTGCGCGTCTTCGGCTGCACCGGCTCGACGGGGGCTCACGACGCAGGCGATCGACTGGGCCGTCGACCCGAACGGCGACGGCAATCCGAGCGATCACCTCGACGTGATCAACATGTCGCTCGGCTCTCCGACCGGCAGCGACGACGATCCCTCGGCCGCGTCGAGCAACAACGCGTCGGCTGGCGGGCGTGATCGTCGTGACCCCGGCTCGGCAACAGCGGCGACATCGTTCTACGTCAGCGGCAGCCCGGGGAGTGCCACACGCGCGATCGCGACCGCCGCGACGACCGACGATCAGGACATCACCGACGGTTTCGAGGTCGTCGCGCCGCGCGTCAGCTGCCGGTGTCCTACCGGCTTCGCGCAGCGCGAGGCTTCGCGGCCTGGTCGACCCCGGCCGGGTTCTCGCTCACCGCGGACCTGTACTACCCGACCACGAACCAGTACGGCTGCGGTGTGGACAGACGCCGCGGACAAGGCGGCGATCGCCGGCAAGATCGTCCTCGTCGACTGGAAGAAGCGGCCGACGCGACGTTCCCCGCTGCGGCTCCGGCAGTTCGCGCGAACAATGCGACGACTGGCGGGCGCCGTCGGAATCATCATGGTCGACACGACCCGTGGCTCGGACACTCGATCGCTCGGCAACGCAGCGATCCCGGGGATGTACAGCACCGTCGACGTCGGCACACCGGTTGAGGAGCCTGCTCGCCTCCGGGACCGTGACGCTCGGCTCACGAACGCCTTCAACAACTCGGCGAAGCTGCACGTCGAGGGGTGGAACGACACCGTGTCGAGCTTCAGCTCGCGCGGCCTGCAGGGTCGCGTCAACGGCTTGAAGCCCGACCTGGCGGCGCCCGGCCAGGGCGTCTTCTCCATCCGACGCCAGCACGCTCAGCCAGGGCAAGAGCCTGAACGGCACGTCGATGGCCTCGCCCCACGTCGCGGGCGTCATGGCGCTCCTGAAGCAGGCGCACCCGGCCTGGACGGTCGAGGAACTGAGAGGCGCTGGCGATCAACACGGCGTCGCAGGACGCCTTCACCGGCCTCGGCCACACGGGTGACAAGTACGGCGCCGGACGCGTCGGCGCCAGGCCGCGTGAATGTTCCGGACGCGCTCTCGACCGATGCCGTCGCGTTCGTCGACGGAGGTAGCGGCGCCGTCAGCGTCAGCTTCGGCGCCCTGCAGGTCGCGGGGCTCGCAGACGTACGAGCGGACGGTCAAGGTCGAGAATCTCGGCTCCTCGGATGTGACGTACAACGTCGGCTTCGATCCGCGCGTCGCTCCCGCAGGTGTTCTGCAGTGTCGTTCCCGACGGCGGCAGCGTCACGGCAATTTGCCGGTCAGAGCGCGACGTTCCGCGTCGCGCTGTCAGTCGACTCGTCGCAGCTTCGAGCGGTCCACGAGTCGACCGTCACCGAGACGCAGGCAACGCAGCTCGGGGTGCAGCCGAGACACTGGCTGACCGAGTTCAACGGGCTCGTGACGCTCACGCTGCGTCAGGCACGGCGTTGCGGCTCCGGTCTGTGCGGTCGTCCGTCCCGCGTCGAGCATGAGCACGATCGAGAACACGGTGGGCGTTCTCACCTCGCCGGGCTCGACGGAGCTCCACTCACGGGCACCGGGATCGACACAGGCGGCGCGGACGAACAGGGACTTCCACCTCGGCTCGTTTCCGCGTTCGAGCACCAGGGCCGCAGCGGCGAGGCGACCCTGCCGGCCGAGTTGGCCCGAATCCGCACGCGACGCGGACATCAGGCAGGTCGGCGTCACGTCGGACGCGAAGTCGAGCGCGACGCCGACGATCTACTTCTTTGCCAGTGACGACGGTGGAAGGACCGGTCGACTCCCCGGCGAGGTGTCGTTCAACGTCCTGATACAGACAACCGGCGGGGCGAACGGCAGCGCGCCGGACCACAACCTGTTCGTCGCCCGCCTGAACGACGGCACGGGCGAATGCGAATCCGGTCGACGTGTGGTCGCCGCGGTGGCCAAGCTGCCGGCGACGAGCGGCCCGGATCCAGGGCAACCTGAACGTCTTCAACTCGGGCCTCGAACACGGCCATCTTCAACAACACCAGGTGATTATCATCTCCGGTCAGCGCCTCGGCGACTCGGGACGGCAGGCCGAGTGCGACGCGGTTCAACTACACCGCAGGCGACCGCGGCGCAGCCGGTTCTGGGGCACCGTCGACACGGTCGGCCCGTTCTCGTTCGACTACGAGCTGAACCCGGGCCTTCGATTCTCCTTCGGGCGGCCGCAGCAGGCGTGCCGATGTACTCTTCGACTCTGCCGGGCAACACCGTTCCCGCGACGTATTCGACCTGGTCAGCGTTCACGGCCGACGGCTCGCTCGGGGCCCTCCTCCTGCAATCTCACTTCAACGCCGGCCAGGCCGAACCGTGCGCAGGGGCAGGAGTCGGGCATTATATATAGTCGCCTCGGCGACGAGCGTTGCGGGTAGAACCCGGCCTGCGGTGCAGTACAGCGACCCCGCGACGCCGGATCTGCGTGCAGCGGTGACGCCGTGCATCGCCCGGCGCCGATCCGCTGATCTGAGGTGTCGAGAGCTTCACGCTCTGACGGCGTGGCCGTCGGCTCGGCGCTGGTCGACTCGTCCGGCGCGTCGCAACGCTGCCGGGCTTCTTGCCGAATCTTGCGGACACCGGGCAGCTATCCGGTGACGGCTTCACGCTTCACCAGCAGCAGCGCCTACGCGTCGGCTGGGCGCTCGGTGCGGGCACGCTGGACGGTGACGAAGGAGAATCGCCGTCGCGACATCCGGGCGTCGTGCGTGGATCCGGAGGACGTCGCGGTGACCGGCTCCGAAGAGCAACAAGTCGAAGCCGTTCACGTCTCTCTGCAGTAACGTGACCGAGCTTCTGCCGACGGCAGTCTCGGCGATATCGCGAATGCACAACCGGTCACATTTCACGCTGACTCCGCTCGCTGCGGGAACGGCGGGCACCGGCGCCGTGCACGGCGACGACGGATGTGTGAGCGGCGGCACGCTCACGGCGACGCAGCAGCTTTCGCGAACCTGCCGGTCAGACGTCTACGACGTGGAGATCGCCGTCGTGGCGGCTCCCACCAGCACGGGTGCGGGGCGCTCGGTCGTGACGGTCTTCGACCCCACGGGAGGGTGAGACGATCGCAGCGGAACGGTTGTCCACGACGGCTTCGCGTCGGCACTCGGCGTCGAAACCCGTTATCGCAAACGGCAAGGCGTGCAGGGCCTGTTCCCGTTCGTCCAGGTCGACCGCTTGCGGATGAAATCGCCTCCTCGTCAAGAGTCAACTGGTCGATCTCCTCGGATCGCCGTAACGGGGCAAGACCGCGGTGATCCAGGGCAAGTGCGTTCATCAGCGGCGTCGGCAACGGCTCGTTCCGGCTGACGCTCGTCGACAACGCGAAAACGGCAGGGGCGACACCATCGCTCCTGCTGCAGACCGGTCCGACGGGCGCCACCGTCGGGGCTGAGAGCTTCCGCTACGGCGCTCTCGAGCGGCCATCTGGTTTCGAAGTAGGCGGGTGAGGCGAGGCCGGGCGGCGGATCCCGCCGCCCGTCCCCAACCTGTGGAAAGATTCGCCTGCAACCCTTGCTACTTAGGCCCGATCGAGCATGCTTCATCTGGGGTCGCCTTCTTCGGATCCAAGGAGATCGAAACGCCGCAAGAAGCGCATCTGCATAGGACCGTGTGTCCGCTCTTACCTTGCTGCGCTCCGTTGTGGCGGCTGCGGGTACGGAGCGAGCAGTCGTCGCGCACCCGAGCGGTGCCCGATGCGGCCTTTCCGCGTGGGAGGACGAAGGGTGGAAGCCCTTCGCCGAGTTCGGTGCCGAGCTGCGGTCGTCGCCCGGCGCGCAGCGCGCCAGGCCGGCTTTCGACGCTGACGCTCCGCCTCGTCCGTGAGGCGAAGGAGCCTCGGTGTTCCCAGGCGTTCCGCTCTCCTAGCGCCGGATCAAAAGTCCAGCACTCGCGGGCGCTCCGGCCCCGATAGCACCGTATCGGGCTCCTTTCGGGCTGCGAGGTCAAGACCGGGCGGACTCCCTCGTCCGATATTCCAAGGGTGCCAGAGCCTTCTTCGTTTGGGAGGTCTGCGCCGAGGCTCGTCGTGGCTGCGTGTCGCGCGCTAGCCAACCAACCGCCCTAGCAGCAGTCATCGCGGCCGCGGTCTGTTGGTTCGCCATCCGCGGTATCGCCCATCGCTTCATCTCCTTCCAGCGACGGCGGTCTACCTCTATGCCGCGTCGGCCGCGGCGACGCACGGCTTGCACGTCTTCGTACAGCGGCACTCCCCTGTCGCTGCCGCCGGGAACACTGATCGGCACGGCCATCTTGTGGCGAGTGTCGCCGCACGTCGAGACCGTTCGCCTGGTACTCCCCGCGATGTTGAGCGGACTGACTTCGCTCCTGACCTACCGTGTGGCACGGCGTCTTCCTCGCGCTCGGTCGCGTGCCTCCGCAGTCGTTAAAGCCGCTCTGGTCGCCTTGACCGGACCCATTCACGCGCAGTTCGTCGGCCTCGACGGGGGAAGCGCACTGACGCTCGCTCGCGCTTGCACTCGCGCTGTGTATCGATCGACGGCGACTCCGGTGGATAGCGGTGGTACCTCGGGTCGGGTTCTTCTTCAAGCTCACGTGGGCGCCGTTCTTTCTCGCCGGTGTCTCGCGCGGTTCTCATCCAACAGGGTCGGATAGCCGCTGTCCGTGTGGCGGCCGGCGGACTCTCTGGTCGCGGCGTCCTTGTACGCAGTCGCGCTGGGCGCATTCTCGTGGTCGGTGCACGACCTTCTTACCGAGCTGGTGTCCGCAGAGTCGCCGGAAGCGGCTTCAGCCGGCGCTGCTGCCCGGGCTCGTTGGGGGTGTGATCATTCTCTGGTGGCCGATGCTCTTGCTGGTCGGCCATGGCATTCGCTCGTCCAACGCAACCGTACGAGTGATGCTCGTGGCGTGGCGCGCTGGCAGCTGCGATGTTGAAGCAAGTGGAACGTTCTTCAACGTGCTCGATCCGCTCGAGCCGCTTCTTGCCCCGGGCGGCGGTTGTGGGCGGGGTCACGCTATGGCAGCGACATAAGCCGGTTGCGCGTTCACTGGTAATAGTCTGCGCGCTGGGTGTTGTCGTGCATGCCGCGAGCGTCAGCACCGGCGGCAGCCTCTCTCGCGCGATTCCGGCGCCGGCCGGAGCAGCGCTCGTCAATGTGGGACACATGCCGCAGAGGTGGATCGCATAGCCGCCGTCGTCGCGGGAGCACAGTTCGCCGACGCAACGTGGTCCTGGTGAACTTCTTCGCACTGCCGCCGGGCGCCGCGAGCCAGGTGACGCATCCGGACTGGAGCTCATCTTGAGCGCTCTCGAGCGCTACTGCAGCAGCACCCTTGACCGGGCCGGCCATTGCAGCGACTGGGCCTCGCTCACGAAGCTTAGGCGCGCCGACAGCGGATCGCCGTCGTCGGCGCGGCCGTGATGCCAACGTTGCCGCTAGTTCGACGAGAGCTTTCGAGCGGACACCGGTGGCCGGGAAGAACGAAAGCTCTCATTGTGGTCAACGCGCCGCCGATCCGGATGGCGATCTTCGGACGCTCGGCCGAACTGAAGAGATAGCCGCTTGCTCGTGTCGCGCTTGAGACCGAGCCTTGGCACCGCTATGAGGCGGCGGAAGCCTTCTCGCCGAGCTGCTTGCTCCACCAGTCGCGGTCGCGGCGGTCGAAGTCGCTTTTGCACCCGCGCGACGTAGTCGCCCAGATCTCCCTCGCGGCGCTGAAGCTTCTCCTCGCGCTGCCCGGCGTCGCCCTCGCGCTTCTCGAGCCTCTGCAGGCGGATCTCGTGGTCTGCCTCGAGCCAGCGCTTCGCGCATCAGAAGCTCGCGCTGCCTCTTCGAGCGCACGCATCCGGCCACGACGTCGATCGGGATCGCTTGCGCGAGCTTCTGAGCTCGCCCCCGCGTCGCTCTCGTCCGCCTCCTCGCGTGCGGGCGAGTGCGGCCTCGCGGGCTGTGGAGGGAACCGCTCGCGTTCCCGCGGGCTGGTGTTCGCCTCGGCTCTCGAGCTCGGTGTCGCCTCGGTCGTGTGCGCCGTCTCGGCGCGGTTCAGCGCAGACTGAGCACGGTGCAGCTCTGCTTCGCGCGCGGCGAGCTCTCCACCTCGCGGCGGTCGAGATCGTGTGAGCGTGCGGTATAGGAGCTCGCCTCGCGCTCGCCTTGCGTGCGCAGGAGCTGCTCACGTGCAAGCACTTCGGCCTCGCGCGCAGCCAAGGCGATCTCCCTGTGCCTGCACCTCTGCGAGACGGCCGAGGCCGTCGCCTGGCCTCGCGAGCGCATGCTTGACTCTGTGTCCTCCGTGCGCGCAGTTCGTCCTCGCGGGGCAAGGAACGCCACCTCCCGCTCCTCCATGTCGGCCAGCCGCTCGAGGCCGGTCGCGAGCTCGGTTGCGCGCCGGGCGTAGACCATCTCCGACTCGTCGACGTGCGTCTGGCGGGCGGCAAGCGCCGCTTCGCGCTCCTGCACCTGCGCGAGCCGTTCGAGGCCGATCCTGAGCTCCGCCTCGCGGCGTACGAGGTCGGCGCTCGCATGGACGATCGCCGCTTCCCGCTGCTCGAGCTCGGGGAGCTTCGCGAGCCGCGCCTCGAGCGCGGCCTGCCTGTGCGAGCAGCGCCTGCGCCTGTTGTGCAGCCGGTTCCCTGCCTCGATTTGCGTTTCGCGCGCCACGAGGCGGCCTCGCGCAGCTCGAGCTCCGCGATCCGCACGAGGCCGATCCTGACCTCGGCCTCGCGGCCCTCGGAGCTCGGACTGCGTCTCGCCGATCGCCTTCTGCGCGTTTCGAGCGCGGCGAGCTTCGCGAACCCTGCTTCGAGCTCTGGCCTGCCGGCGCGCGACCTGGGCCTGCGCCCGTTGGGCTTCCGGCTCCCGCTCGGCGATATCCGTCTCGCGAGCGACGAGCGCAGGCCTCGCGCTCCTCGAGCCCCGAGATCCGCTCGAGGCCGGACCTGAGCTCGGCCTGGCGGCGCTCGAGCTCGGATCGCGTCGGTCGATCTCCGCTTCGCGTGTCTCGAGTGCGGCGAGCTTCGCGAGCCCTCCTCGATCTCGACCGGCGCTCCGAGAGTATCCGCCTGCGCCTGCTTCGCGGGCGTGCCCTGCTCGGCGAGCGCCGAGGTCTGCGCGTTCAGCCCGGCGACGGTCTCCGCGCGAGCTGCGTCCGCAGCCTTGAGCTCCTGCAACCTTCTGCTCGATCTGTGCGTCGTGCTCGTCCCGGCGCCGTTCCGACTCGACAAGCAGGAGCTCCATGCTGCTCGGAGACGCGTACGCGCAGCGCATCGGCCTCCGCCATCTGCTCTGCTGCAGACCGCTGCGCGCAGCGACGGCCGCTTCGGCCGCTGCGAGGTGGGCGTCCCGCTCGTCGAGCTCCTCGATCCGGCGGACGCTCTGCTGCTCCAGCTCGGCGGTGCTGGCCTGTGCAGAGAGGGACGTCGAAGCTCGCTCTACGCTCGCGCGAGGCGTCGAGCTCTCAGTGCCGCAGCTCCGGAGACACCGGCAGCCTGCAGCGTCGCCGCCGCGATCGCCTCGCTGACCGATCCCGGCTCGAGGTCTTCTTGAGCGGGCTCCGGTGCCGGCGCGCCGCCGCCCTGCTTCTTCTCGAGCTGTGCCCGAAGCTCGGTCCCGAAGCCCTTTTCGGTCTTTTCGCGCCATCAGAACCTGAACAGGTCGCCGAGATTGAGCATTGCGGGGCCGAGCACGACCGGATGAACATCGCCGGGAAGATGAAGAGCACCGTCGGGAAGAGCATCTTGATCGGCGCCTTCATCGCCTTCTCCTCGGCGGCGGCCTGGCGCTTGATGCGCGTGTCGACGGCCTGGACGCGCGAGGATGCGGCCGAGCGAGATGCCGAGCTGGTCGGCCTGGATGATCGCGCGCGACGAACGCTGACAGCTCGGGCGAGTCGACGCGCTTCGACCATCTTCTTCAGCGCGTCCTGGCGCGCCTCGCCGATGCGCATCTCGCTCAGCGCGAGCGCGAACTCGTCGATCGAGCGGGCCGTCCATGTGCTCGGTCAGCTTCGCGATCGCGCCGTCGAAGCCCATGCCCGGCCTCGACGCTGACGGCGAGAGCAGGTCGAGCGCGTCCGGCAGAGCCGCCGTGCACCGCGTCTGCGCCGTTCCGCGCGCGTGCGCTGACGATGACAGCTCGGGATGCGCGAAGCCGCCGGCGCCGCATGGCGATCGTCAACAGAAGCCCGCGCAGCCCGCCGATCGAGATGCCAGCCCGATGATCCCGACAAGGCCGCCGAACGCAGCCAGGAAGCCCCTTGTGGCGAGGATAACCGTCGTCGGCGACGATCTTGCGCATGCCGGCTGCCATGCAGCCGTTGCTGATGATCGGCGTCGACGGCTCGCGCGTCGGTTGACGCGGAGCATCAGGCCGGCGAGCCTGGCCGCGTAGCGGCTGCAGCACCCGCTCGCGGAACGCAGCGGCGTTCTCGCGTGTGCCGCGATGCCGTACCGCGCCGTAGTCGGCGGCGCGATGCGGACGAGCGCCTGCGCGATCACGCTCGGCTGCGTCGCGAGCCCGGCGATGACGAAGCGCGGCACCGGCGAGGCAGGCGACGGCAACGATCAGAATCAGCATTCGGTCACACCTCTGAACGAGACGATTTTTTTGAGGATCAGGAACCGATCGCCATCATCACGAGGCCGATGAGCAGCATCATGTGGCCGGCGTGCGTGTAGTACAGCGGACGCATGTACGTCGTGGTTCGATCAGCGTGATCCCGCCTGCGATGAAGAACGGGATGCCGACGAGCGTGTAGGCCGACATGCGCCCCATCGCCGTGAGCGCGCGGATCTTGCGCGCGAACTGCTGCCGGCTGCCGGACGGTGTCGGCCACCATGTCGAAGAGCGACGCCAGCGAACCGCCGACCTGGCGCTGAATCGTGACGGCGGTGATCGCGAACGAGAAGTTCTCCGATCCCAGGCGCGTCTGCCATCTCCGCGAGCGCGTCGTCCATCGGCCGGCCGAGGCCCGCTTCGGTGAGCACCCGCTTGCAACTCGCTGCTCGCCGGCGGCATGGCTCTCCGTCGACGATGGCCTGAAGACCCGTGCTTGAACGAGTGGCCTCGCCTTGAGCGACGCAGCGAGCGTCGACCAGCAGGTCGGGCAGCTGGTTCTCGAACTCCTTGCCCGGCGCTTCACCCGGATGCGGACGACGAAGGTCGGCACCAGAGCGCCGGCCACCAATGCGAGGAGGATCAACGGCGCCGGGACCGATGCAACGGCGCGAAGACAACGCCCGCGACCGCGCCGGTGCCGAGGCTCGCCCAGACGAACTCGGCCGGGCGGAGCGGCAGTCACCGCGAACGAGCATCCGCTCGATCATGCGCCACTGCTGGCGCCGCCTGGAGCGCGCCTGTCGGTCGCGGCGGAACGAGCAGCAGCAAGGGACGACGCGCGGCCTGCCCGCGGCTCGAACGTCGCCGCTGCAGATCGCCGAGTGCCAGGAGATACGATGCTCAGGCTTGGCCCAGCCGCGCCGAGCGTGCGCAGAAGAGCAGCACGGCGGCCCGAGCGCGAAGAGGCCAGACCGATGCACGCAGCCGATCAGCAACGTGCCGAGCGTCGAACAGAAGATCTTCGGAAGCAGCGACGACGCCTGCTTCCGGGCGCCGAGGTGGCGCGAACGCCGCTTCGGAGACCTTCACCGTCCTGTCCGCATCGCGCGCCAGCCGGGTAGCGTGGCGTGCAGGGCGCGGCTGGTCGCCGGGCCGGGCGGTCGTGTCGTAGCTCAGCTGCCACGTCCCGTCGAGCTCGGCTGCGATCGAGCCAAGGACCTGCTCCGAGCTGCCTTCGTCGAGCCGGCCCCGTGAAGTACGTGCCGTTCGTCTCGCGCTGCCAGCGATCGAAGTGCTCCGGCGCGGAAGTCGGGGCTCTCGATGCCGATGGCATACACAGCAGCACCCGACTTGCGGCAGCGGCGACGGCTTGCTCGACGACGCGTCGCTCGAGACGTCTCGGCTGTCGGTGAGCAGATGATGATGACGCGGCCGGACGCATGGCTCGAGCGCAGTGTTCCGGCCCGACTGACGATCGCGTCGTAGAGTGCGGTACCGGATCGGTCGTCGATCGCAAGGCCGCTGAGGACCGGATGCGACGTCGTCGGACGAGTTCGTGAAGTCCGAGACCCGGAGGGCACGGCGTCCGAACGAGACGACTGGCGACCCGGTCGTCTCCGCGCTTGCTGCGCACGAGGTGCGCGCGGCGGCAGCGGCGTTCCGGAGGCCGGCCGCCCCCATCGACCGAGAGGTGTCGATCGCGACGACCAGATGCTCTTGGCAGCGCCGAGGTTCACGCGCGTGTGAGGCCGACAATGAGCTTTCCGTTCTCGCTCAGGGCGCGGCGCTCTCGCGATCCGGGCTCTGTGTGACCACCTTCACGGCGAGGTGCGGGTAGTCGCCGACTGTTGAAGCCGGCGACGCGCACGCGTGCCGGGACTGCGCGCTCGCCGCCGAGGCGGCGAGCGCAGTCGTGATCCCCCGCCAAGGCGGCTGCGAGGAAGCACCGCCTCACTGGAATGCTCCGTCGAAGCTCTTCGCCCCGAAGGCGGGCCGCGGTGCCTCGGGTTGTCGTCCAGGCCGAAGAAGCTCGGCGGCAGGACGACGCCGTTCGTGGACAGCTTCTCGAGGAAGTGGGGCTTTAGCCCGTGGCCCTGGAGCGGCGTGAGCAGCCGTGGTGCGGCCGACGCTCGCCTTGCTGCTCTCCGTCGGGCGGTCGCGCGTCGAAGATGTCCTGGAGCGTGATCACGTCGGACTCCATGCGCAGCACCTCGGTGATGTGCGTGATGCGGCGCGGAGCCGTCGACGAGGCGCGTGATCTGCACGAGCAGGTCGAACGCGCTCGACGATCTGCTCGCGGATCGCGCGCGAGCGGCAGATCGACGCCGCCGGTGAGCACGAGCGTCTCGAGACGCGAGAGCGCGTCGCGCGGCGAGTTCGCATGGATCGTCGTGAGCGAGCCTTCGTGGCCCGTGTTCATCGCCTGGAGCATGTCGAGCGTCTCGGCGCCGCGGACCTCGCCGACGATGATCCGGTCGGGGCGCATGCGCAGCGCGTTCCGGACGAGCTCGCGGATCCGACCTCGCCCTGGCCCTCGATGTTCGGCGGGCGCGACTCGAGCGTGATCACGTGGTCGCTGCTGGAGCTGGAGCTCGGCCGCGTCCTCGATCGTGACGATGCGCTCGTCGTCCGGGATGAACGCCGACAGCGCGTTCAGCGTCGTCGTCTTACCGGTGCCGGTACCGCCCGAGATGAGGATGTTCAGCTTGCCGCGTGACGCAGGCGGCGACGAACTGCGCCGCCTTGCGCGCGTGATCGTGCCGAACGACGATCAGGTCGTTCATCGTGTACGGGTCGCGCGAGAACTTCCGGATCGTCAGCGTCGGCCCGCGCAGCGCGAGCGGCGGGATGATCGCGTTCACGCGGCGAGCCGTCGGGGAGGCGCGCGTCGACCATCGGCGAGGACTCGTCGACGCGCCGTCCGACCTGCGAGACGATCTTGTCGATGATGCGCAGCAGGTGCGCGTTGTCGACGAACGTCGACCGGCGTGCGCTCGAGCTTGCCGTGCCGCTCGACGTAGATCCGAGTCGTGCGCGTTGACCATGACCTCGGTCACGGTGTCGTCGCGGAGGAACGGCTCGAGCGGGCCGTAGCCGAGGATGTCGTCGGTGATCTCGCGAACGAGCTGGCGGCGCTCCTCGCGCGTCAGCGGCGTGCGGTCGAGCGCGAGCTGCTCGGTCACGGCGCGTAGGACGCGTTCGGAGATGGTCCTGGTTGGCGTCTTGCTTGAACAGCTCCGCGCCGAGCGTCGCGATGCACGGCGTGGTGGACGCGCGTCTTCAGCTCCGCGTAGGGATCGTGAGCCGGCGTCGGCGCTCGAGTCCTGCGCTGTTGTGCGCGAGGCGCAGCTTCGCGGTGCCGCCGCCCTGGTCGGTGCGGCTTGAGGCGGTCGTGGAGGCCCATGTCTACGCCGCTTTCGCGTTAGCGAGGCTCGGGCGTAGGCGGAAGCTCCTGCGCTTGGTCTCTTCGGTCGGGAACACGCCCTTCGCCATCACCTCGAGCGCCTCGGCGAAGTCCGAGCCGGGCTCGGCCAGCACCGCCGCGGCGCCGCGGTTGACGGTCGAGCGGGACGGCGCGATCCGAGGGGACCTCGTAGCGCACCTTCTGCTCGAGGGCGGCTTCGACCTCGCGCTGCTTCATCCCCACCTTCGTGTTCGCGCGGTTGAGAACGATCCCGATCCGTTGCTTGCGGGAACGAGAGCATCTCGAGCGTGCCGAGCGCGAGGCGGACGTTCTTCAGCGTCGGCACGTCGAGGCGAGCAGACGAGCAGCAGCTCGTCCGTTCGGTCGAGCGTCGCGAGCATCGGCCCGTGGAAGAACGGCGACGTGTCGACGACGATCACGTCGTAGCAGACGCCGGGCGACCTCGAGCAGCCGGCCGAGCTTCGCCTCCGTCACGAGCTCGGCGTCCTCCGGCCGGAGCGGCGCCGGAAGGATGTCCAGTCCCGACTTGTGCCTCGTCGTGTAGCCGGCGAGCTTGTCGGGGTCGAGCTCTCCCGGTGCGGACGACGAGGTCGTAGATCGTCTTCTCCGGCTCGATGCCGAGCATGATCGCGGCGTCGCCGAACTGCAGAGTCGAGGTCGAGGAGCAGCGTTCGCCGTCCTTCGACCTTCGCCAGGGCGGCCGCGAGAGTTCGTCGCGATCACGGTCTTGCCCGTGCCGCCCTTGGGCGAGAACACCGGTCGATGATGCGGCCGTCGCGGTTGCCGGCTGCTCGCCGTCCGCCGCGCGCGAGTGGGTCGCCTTGCGGATTGCGAAGACGATGTTCTCGGTCAGCGCCGGCAGGAGCACGACGTCCGCTACTTCGGCGCCGAGTGCGTCGTCGAGCAGAGCCGACGCCTCGCCGGAGGCGAGCACGGATGCAGCGGGACACGCGTGTGCTCGCGGATCGCGGCGATCTCGTGGGCCGGCAGGGTGGACGAGCTCGTCCCGTGCAGGACGCAGTCGAGGTGACCGCCCTGCAGGGGCCGGATGCGTTCGGCGATCTGCTCGGCGTAGCCGACGACTTCGAGTCCGGGCTGCTGGGTGAGGGGCGTCGCGGAGCTTCTCGAAACCCTCGCAGGAGCCAGTGAGATAGATGCGGATTGCGTCAGCTCATCGGATACCAACTCCATCCTTGAGAAGCGTCTGGGCGTTGTCGTACCAGCGCTGGCTGTTCGCCGAGTCAGACGGCGGACGGATGACGAGGCGCCAGTCCTTGCTGAAGGCCTTGAGCCATTCCATGCGCTGGGCCTCTGCGTCCGTCAGCCGGAGCTGCACGGAAGATCCGGTGGTCGCCGAGAGCCCACCCTGCTTACTCGGGGGCGGGAGCCGACATCACGAGGAGATCGCGAAGGACGACGCGCGAGACGTTGCCGCCCTTGCCGGTCGGCACGCCTGACGGCCGGGTGACGTCCACGGCCTCCCCAGGCGCCGACCACGTCGACGTGGTCGCCGACCCGGAGCGTTCCGGCGAGCAGCTGGTGACCGTCGCCGTCGAGCTCGATTGCGCGCTGCTTACCGCTTACCTGCGCCCTGACACCGCGCTCGGCTGGAGTGCCGAAGCGCCGCGTCGTTACCTGCTCACCGGCGAACACCGGCTGCGTGGCGATCAGGTTGCGGAGCTGCTCGGGCCGCGAGATTGCGCCCGGAACGACCTGGCGACGGACGACACTGACCTTCGTCAGGAGGTTGTGCGACAGAATCTCTGCGCCCGGCGTGTCGACGGGAATGTCCTTGACGCAACCAGCACGGTGACCTGCGTCTCCGAGTGCTGGACGTTGCGTTTGTAGTTGCTGACGTAGAACGTCGTGAGCATCGCGGCGAGCAGCGCCAGACCGGCGGCCGCCACCACGTGCCAGAGTCTATTGGTGGTGTGCATGCCTCCTCGCCTTTCGATTGCTATTCGACGCGTTCGGTGGTCGAGCTCGAGAAGTCTCCCGATGACACGACGACTCCGAACAGACTGATTGAGTACGGGTACCTCGGCAGTGACGACGACATCGTCTCCGTGTACCCAGGTGGACGTGACCGTGACGCTTACACTCGCGGGAGTGAGATCGGCTGCGCTCTTCACGCGTGCGACCGTGTCCGCGACGGGGTTGGACGAGTAGCGCGAAACTGCTGCTGTGCGCGCGCCGCTCTGCACGGCGTCGGTGAGCGTTACGTAATCCTTGAAGGTGATGCCGAACTGGATGATCCCGAACAGCACGACGAGCAGGATCGGCAGGACGAGGGCGAACTCCACCATCGTCTGGCCGTTGTCGTCATGTGTGCGGATTCTTTTCATCGGATGTGTTCCTCTGCGCCTTGGGGCGGGCCGGATGCCATCGGCCCACCCCTTGCGCGGACGTGAATCAGGAAAAGACCCTCGCCACAGAGCTCGAAGATGCCCTGGATCGACCCCGCCAGCAGCGCGTAGCTGGTGACGATGGCGAGCGTGATGAGAGTCAAGACGACGCCGTACTCGGCCATCGTCTGGCCTTCCTCATGCAAGAGCATCTGACTTATTGACGGCACTTTTCCCCTGGTTGTTTGGTGTTTTTCGTCTAGCTGGCTGCGGCTTACAGCTTGCCGATGACGCTGTTGAGGGCGCCATTGATGCCGGTGGAAGAAGGACGAGCGTTGCAGCGATGCCGATCGTGATTACGGCAAGAACCACGCCGTACTCAGCCATCGTCTGGCCCTCCTCCCTTGCGGCAGTACGCCTTCGCGAACTCTGAACCACTCGGAAAATGTCATGTCGGAACACCTCCCTTCGAGGAATGGGCGCGGACAGAAGTCGACGCAAACCGGCTCGGCCTGCTGGAGGTGGATGACTTGTCGATCTGTTCGAACTGCTGCATATCGGCGATGTAACAACCGGCCACGGTGTGGATCCTCCAGTGTCGTTTCGGCGTGGCCGCATACCGCCGTATTGTGCGTTCGATGTGCGGTCACTATCGAACGAGGCTGTGCGCTGCCATCCCTTGATCTGGTGATTCATGTTTGAACTCCCCGGAGGTGACAGCGCCACGACGTCGTCGCGTCGATCTTGTGTCCATCATCCAATGCGCCGCGATTGCGGCCCGGCGCCTCGCAGACGAAACGATTGCAGAGGTGCACGAGGATGGAAGGGACGCTTCACAACGAAAGCGGCGCCGTCGTATGCGAACGCTGCACGCTCGCACGCACACCGCTCACGCGCATGCGCGGCCTACTCGGTCGTCGAGGGGCTTGCCGAGGGCGAGGGCTGCTGCTGAAGCCCGCCGGCCCATTCACACGGCCTTCATGCGCTTCCCGATCGACGCCGTGTTCCTCGACGACGATCAGCGCGTCTTGAAAGTGGCGCCCGGTCTGCAGCCCGTGGCGTACAGCCGCCGCGAAGCACTCTCGCGCGGTTCTCGAGCTCGCCGCCGGTGAGGCGGCGCGCGTCAGTGCCGTCGCAGGCGACATTCTTCGACTGGACGCTGAGCTGATGGGCGGCAACTCGAGCGGCACGCGCGTCCTGATGGCGCAGGTGTCGCAGCGCTTGCGTATTTCTTCTTCGCTCATGGTGCGCATGCGGCGACGCTCGCGCAGCACGCGCAGGCTGGCGTGGCCCCTGCGCACGCCGCCGTCGTCTCGATTCAGCCGCGGCGCAAGTAGAGGGACGCTGTGCTCGTCGCGTCCGAGCTCGCGAAAGGCGGGCGCGCCGGCAATTGCCGCTGCGCAGGGCTTCCAGGTTGGACGAGCACGATGTCGATCGGCGCGCGCAGGATTGCGTCGCCTGGCGGGGTTGCCTTCGGAGCCAGTCGAGATAGAGCCGCTGGTCGGCCTGGGTGAACGCGTCGGGCGGGTTGCCGATCCAGATCCGCTACGCCCGTCGAGGGCGAGCTGCTCAGCGTCGAGCCGGCTCGGCGAGGATCGGTGTCCGGTGAGCGAAGCGTGACCGCCCGCTGGAGGATCCTGCCGGTCGGGGCCGCGTCATCCGGCTGCTTCGCGAGGCCAACCGCCGAGCATGAGCGCTGGGACGCACGCGCAGACGAGAGCGAGCCGGCGGGAAAGCAGCGGCCTGCTGCAGCGGTTCGCCGCAGCCTCGCAGGCGTGGTCAGGCGTGGCGGCGAACATCAGGAACCAGATTCCGTTTCGGGTCGCCTCGACCGACATGACTCCGAGCGCGAAGAGCAGCACGAGCTCCCAGGCGAGCGGGCGACTGCGCACGAGCCGCGGCGAGCAGCGGGAGCCGCGACGGCGATGAAGACTGCGGTCCAGGGTCACGTGGAGCGAGGCGGCGCCCACAGCCGTAAGTGCGCCGAAGGAGGCCGCCGCCGAGCACGCTCGGCGTAGTAGTGGAATGTCGCGAGGAGGGCGGAGTGTCGCGAAGAGGGCTCCGGTGCACGCCGGGAAGAGCACACTCGTCGAGATCGGCGATTGCCGCAGCTGCGGCGGAGCACGAAGGTACGCCGCGACGACGCCGAAGCCGACGAGCACGCCGCCGTGCAGGTTCGCCCACAGCGCCAGGAGCGGCACGGCGAGCCAGATCCTGCGCGAGGGCTTCTGCGCCTCGCTTCGCAGCAGCAGGAGCAGCACCGGGAAGAGCGCGAGCGAAAAAGAGCTGCGCGCGCACGACAAAGAATGTGGCGGGCGCAGCGACGACGATGGCGACGAGCACGATGGCGCCCACTCCGTCACGGGCGTTCTCGGCGCGGCGCAGATCAGAGCTGAGCGCGGCAGAGTGCGATCGCGACCGCGACGGTTTGCGCGAGGACGAGACCCTTGTCGCCGAGCTGCGACTCGAGCCCGTGGAAGACGAGCTGGCCGAGCGCGGGCGCGTCCTGCCAGTCCGAGCGGCGGCGGCCGCGTACGGGATCGATCGCGGCAGCGCTCCGGCGCGAGCGATCACCGCTCCGATGGCGGCAAGCCAGCGCGCATCGGCGCCGATGACGGCGGCAAGAGCCGTCGCGGCGCAACCGAAGGCTGCAGCGATCCACGTCAGACGGATTGTCGGCCGGGCGGCGTCGGCGTCCACAAATCACTCATCGGCGGTTCAGCTCTGCAAACTTCACTCGTTCCGGGGTGCAGGTAGGGCAGGCCCGGGCCGATGACGTCCAGCAACGTTGATTCGCCGAGGCGCGCGCCGCCGGGCTGGGAGGAGGCCGCAAATGACTACTTCCGGATCGTTCGCACCGCGCCGCAGATGAGAGAGGTCAGGTCGTCGTCCTCCTCGTCGTCGCGCTGCTCGGCATGATGGGAATGATTGCTCTGGTCGTCGACCTGGGCTATCTCTACTGGAACCAGCGCGCGCTTCAGTCGTCGGCCGATGCCGCCTCGCTCGCCGGGGCCATGGAGCTGCCGGATCGTGTGAAGGCCGAGGCGGTCGCGAGGAACTACGGCACCGGATTGGCGGCAAAGAACCACAACACCCGCATGGTCGTCCGTCGACGAGTGGGTCACGTCCAAGTGCCTGGTCTTCGATCCCGGGTTGCAACCCGGTGAACGCTGTCTCGGTCGAGGAGGAGGGGCATGTCGACACGTTCTTCATGCGCCTGTTCGGGTTCAGCACACGTGTCGGTGAAGGTGAAGTCGACGGCGTGCTCGCCGTGCGGCATCAAGCCGCTCGAGCAATACGTAACC